>Ga0209699_100022_pt1 | contig 278928 bp, 236 predicted proteins | sample SynthPrep_1_END__FD_187204 | JGI IMG/M metagenome (GOLD analysis project Ga0209699, IMG submission 187204) | Synthetic microbial communities from Ohio, USA - SynthPrep_1_END_DS7_MetaG (SPAdes) (version 2) | ecosystem: Engineered > Bioreactor > Aerobic > Activated sludge | place: USA: Ohio...
GAGCACTGGATCGTCGTTTCGGGGACTGCGAAGGTTATATGCGGCGACCGGGAGATGATTCTATCGGAGAATCAATCGACCTATATCCCGCTGGGGATCAAACACTCGTTATCTAACCCAGGCAAGGTGCCGTTGGAGCTTATTGAGGTTCAGTCAGGCGCCTACCTGGGTGAGGACGATATCGTTCGATTCGAGGATCGTTATGGTCGCGCGGGCTCGTAGTGGTGAGAAGGACATACTGTTGAGATCGGTTCCCAGTCCACGCTGTGTCTGGGCATCGGCGGGGTATCCCCTTCGTTATTTAACCCCGCGCGATTAAGCTGGACGCTATGCCCCAATTGCGAAATCGCTGCTCCCATAGTGGGTGTGCGGCGCTTTAGGTTGCGGGTACGGGCTTTGTGGCGCAGATTTTTTTGCATGGATGGCTGCATTTGCGCAGAGGCGTTGAGCTTGGGTAGATATATTCTCGTCACAGGGGGGACTGGCTTCGTTGGCAGTGCTCTCCTGCGTCGTGTCGTCAAGCGCCCCGGTAGCCGCATACTCGCATGGGTCCGGCGTCCGGATGCTTTGCTGCCGGTCGGCGTCATACCGGTGGTGCCATCGCACAATCGCATTTTCGCCGTTGGTTCGCTGAGGGGATGTGTGGATACCGTGGTGCATTGCGCTGCTCGGGTTCATGTAATGAATGAGACGGCCGCGGACCCGCTTGCCGAATTTCGCAAGATTAACGTCGAGCTGACCCTCGATCTGGCGCGTGCTGCAATTGCGGCAGGTGCTACGCGGTTCATTTTCCTCAGTACGATAAAGGTTCATGGGGAGTCCAGCAGCAGCGGATCGCCGTTTACGGCGCACGACGCGCCTAGCCCTGCCGACCCTTACGCTCTCTCCAAGCTCGAAGCGGAAGAGCAATTACGCAGTCTTGCGAATGAGACCGGCCTGGAACTGGTCGTCATTCGTGTGCCGCTGGTTTATGGGCCGGGTGTAAAAGGGAATTTTCGCAGCATGATGCGGTGGCTCGATGCTGGCGTGCCGCTGCCTTTGGGCGGGATTGACAATAGGCGCAGTCTGTTGGCGCTGGATAATCTAGTGGAGCTTATCGACGTATGCATCGATCACCCGGCTGCGGCAAATCGGACATTGCTGGTCAGCGATGGCGAGGACCTTTCCACCAGCGCGCTTCTGGGGCGACTGGCAGCTGCGCTGGGGCGTCGCGCAAGATTGCTGCCGTTTCCCGAGCACTGGCTCGCCAGGTGTGCGCGACTCTTCGGTCGGGAACATGTCTACCAGCGTCTGGCGGGAAATCTGCAGGTCGATGCAAGTGAAACCCGAGAGTTGCTTGGCTGGGAGCCGTCGGTTGGTATTGATCAAGCGTTGAAGATGACGGCCGATCACTACCGTAGCGAGGCGCGCCCGTGATTCTGTGGGCGGTGTTGCTGCTGGCGTTCTTCGCGTCGTTTTTGCTTACCGCTGCATTGCGAGCCTATGCGCTACGGCGAAGCCTGATCGATGTGCCGAATGCGCGGAGCTCTCATTCCATACCTACGCCACGGGGCGGTGGCGTTTCAATAGTTGTTGTGACACAAACGGCGCTGGCAGGCCTGGCCTTGTGTGGATATGTAAGCGCTTCCCTGGCCTTGGCGCTGTGGGGCGCCGGTGTAGTGACCGCAGTGCTGGGCTTTGCGGATGATCACGGCCACATCGCCGCTCGCTGGCGCTTGCTGGGGCACTTTCTGGCGGCGGGCTGGGCGGTGTTCTGGCTGGGTGGGCTTCCTCAACTTTCCGTGTTCGGCTTCGCTGCGGACCTCGGCTGGTTCGGTCACCTTGCGGCTGTTGTGCTCCTGGTGTGGTTACTCAATCTCTATAACTTCATGGATGGTATTGACGGCATTGCCAGTGTCGAGGCGCTTTGCGTCTGCGCTGGGGCGTTGCTGTGCTATGCGGCTGCCGGCGTGCTCTGGACTCCGTTAGGGTACATCGAGGCATTTCTGGGCTTGGCTGTTGCCGGCTTCGTCTGCTGGAACTTTCCGCGGGCACGTATCTTCATGGGCGATGCCGGCAGCGGTTTCCTGGGGATTGCAATTGCCATTCTGTCGGTTGGCGCAGCCTGGACGGCGCCGCAATTGCTCTGGAGTTGGCTGATACTGCTCGGTGTGTTCATCGTCGATGCAACTTTTACGCTGCTTCGCCGTCTTCTGCGCGGCGAAGCGGTCCAACAGGCCCATCGTTCCCATGCCTATCAGCGAGCTGCACGTCGCTGGAACCGGCATCCACCGGTCACCTTAGCGGTGGCCGCGATCAATCTGACGTGGTTGATGCCACTTGCTGTTTGGGTTGCTGTCGGAAGGGTGGACGGCGCACTGGCGATGTCGCTGGCGTATGTCCCGCTGCTGCTGCTGGTGTTCTGGTTCGAAGCCGGAAAAGCGGAAGCATGAGCAGCGTTCTGATGTCCGTTGCCTGTGCTCGGCCTTGGGCGCCTGCTTTCGTATTGTCTCGGAGAGAGTGCATCGATGCTGCTACGTGATCATCTTTTGGGCCTGCCTCGGCGATCCAAGCGGCTCTTGCAGGTGTTGGCCGATGTGCTGCTGGTGTGGATTTCACTGTGGTTGGCCTTCGTCGTCCGTCTTGGCTCGTTCGACGAAGTACAGCCGCTCGGCGGGCACGCTTGGCTTTTTGCGCTCGCCCCGGCGCTGGCGATTCCGTTGTTCATTCGTATTGGCATGTACCGCGCTGTAATGCGTTATCTGGGCAATGATGCGTTGATAACCATTGCCAAGGCAGTGACGTTGTCATCGTTGATGCTGGCACTGGCGATTTACTGGTACCGTGATGCGCCGGCACTGGTTCCCCGGTCGCTGGTATTCAATTACTGGTGGATCAGCTTGATGCTGCTTGGCGGGCTGCGTCTGCTGCTGCGTCAGTATGTCTTGGGTGATTGGTATAGCGGCATGCTGGTCGCGCCGTTCGGGCGTGATGACGGCCTGCCGCGCGTAGCCATCTATGGCGCGGGCGCAGCCGGAAATCAGTTGGCTGCGGCGTTGCGCATGGGGCGTGCGATGCGCCCCGTGGCCTTCATTGACGATGATAGCGACTTGGCCAACCGCGTGATTGCCGGGCTTAAAGTCTACAAGCCCAAACATATCGGTCAGATGATTGGCGACACGGGAGCGAGTGAGATTCTACTGGCAATTCCATCCGCCAGTCGGGCCCGGCGCCGCGAGATCCTAGCCGATCTTGAGCGGCATCCGTTGCACGTGCGTTCGGTGCCTGGGTTCATGGACCTCGCAAGCGGTCGGGTGAAGGTCGAGGATCTGCAAGAGGTAGACGTCGCTGACCTGCTTGGACGAGACAGCGTTGCGCCGGATGAGGGCCTGCTGGCCCACTGCATACACCGCAAGGTGGTCTTGGTAACCGGTGCCGGCGGCTCCATAGGCTCGGAGCTCAGTCGGCAGATCGTGCAGTTGGGCCCTACTGTATTGCTTCTTCTCGATCACTGTGAATACAACCTGTACGCCATCCATGCCGAGCTTAAGCAGCACGCAGCCGATCAGGCATCCCAGCTGGAATTGATCCCGATCCTCGGTTCGGTCAGAAATGCCGACCGGATTCTCGATGTAATGCGGACGTGGAGCGTGGACACCGTCTACCATGCAGCTGCCTACAAGCATGTGCCGATGGTTGAACACAACATTGCCGAAGGCGTCATGAACAACGTGGTCGGTACGCTCAACTGTGCACAATCGGCAATCCAGGCCGGGGTATCGCACTTCGTATTGATATCAACGGACAAAGCGGTTCGTCCCACCAATGTTATGGGCTGTACCAAGCGCCTAGCGGAAATTGCCCTGCAAGCTTTAAGTAAGGAGACTGCTCCGGTGCTGTATGGACGTCCCGGGCTCAATCATGTGAATCGGACGCGTTTCACCATGGTTAGATTCGGTAACGTGCTTGGGTCATCCGGTTCCGTTATTCCTCTGTTTCGTGAGCAGATTCGTCGGGGAGGGCCTGTCACGGTTACGCATCCAAAAATCACCCGTTATTTCATGACCATTCCCGAGGCTGCTCAACTGGTACTGCAGGCTGGCTCGATGGGGATGGGTGGGGACGTGTTTGTGCTGGATATGGGCGCGCCGGTGCGTATCGTCGAGCTTGCCGAAAAAATGATCCACCTTTCCGGTTTGTCGGTGCGTAACGAAAGCAACCCGGCTGGAGAAATCGCTATAGAGTTCACCGGTCTGCGCCCAGGTGAGAAGCTCTACGAAGAGCTGCTGATCGGCGACAACATTACGCCGACGCAGCATCCAATGATCCTTTCTGCCAACGAAGCCTGCTTGCCGTGGGCGGATTTCTGCAAGGTGATGGACAGGTTGCTGGACGGGCTGCAGCGCGATGACTTTGAAAAGGTCAGGATGGTTATGCGCGCAGCGGTAGACGGTTACTCCCCTCGCGAGGAGATCGTCGACTGGATCTATCGGCATCGAGAGCGCAAGCCGATTATTTAAAGCATTTGCGTACTAGAGGTACTCGGCTTTAAGAATACCTCTGAGCTTTTCATGGGGAATGAACAGCTCGGGGTGGCCGCTCGAGTACGGTGCAATGCTGTACACGTCATATTTGAGCAGCACGCTGTCCTTCAGCAGCGCGACGTTCGCGGTCTGCTGGAAGGGCCAGAATTCCACGAACTCGGCGTCTTGATCGTGTTCGTTCTCCACCAGCCAACGCTGGTGCGCCTGGCGTGCGACGCGCCAGAAGTTACCTTCCTGTCCCGGAATCAGCAGGTCCTCCAGGCGCAGCTCGCGGTTCAGCTCGCGATCGTAGTTGATGAAGCCACGCCCGGGCATGCCGTGGGCCCCGCCGACATACAGGTAGCTGGAAAACTCGACCACCAGGATGTCGCCGTGCTGCTCGCGCAGCTTGGCCTGCAGGTAGCTGCTCCAGCCCGGCTCGGCGGTGCTCAGAAAGCGCTGCTGGTAATCCTGTAGCGACGCGGGCAGGCGGTCATCCGGGCCGTTGATGGTCATCCGCCGCAGCCGTGCGTCGATCAGGCGGTTGAGTTCAGGTTCGTCGGCAAAGGTCAGGGTATCGACGTTCACCAGTGGGCAGCTGTCGCCCTCACAGCCCTGAGGACGATGCTCGGTGACCGTCTGGTCGACCTTCACAGGAGGTTCCGAGACAAAGTGCTGACAGCCGTTCAGCAGCACGAGAAGGCTGCCCATAATGAGGAGATTGCGGATGGGTGCGGTTGGATACATGGTTGGTCCAGGCATGGCAGTGCGCTTTCGATCGTTGCTCGCTCGTGAAGTTCGTGCGCACGCGGCAGATGCGTATGCTTCGGTTACGGTGGTCTGCAAAGGGCTGCGCCAGAGACGATGGCGCGCTAGGATGATCGCGAAGCCGCTCACGATGTGACGGTTGCAGTCATTCGCCGCCGGCCCAGGCGCGAATCAAACCGATATTGAGTGTGCCCATGAGCGAGACCTTCAAACCCGGTCCGGATGATGTCCAGATCCTTCGTCGAGAGCAATGCTTCAGCGGTTTCTATCGGCTGGAGCGCGTTCACCTGCGCCACCGTCAGTTCAGTGGTGCCATGGGGGACGAGCTGAGCCGCGAACTGTTCGTGCGCCACGATGCCGTATGCGTGCTGCCCTACGATCCGCAGCGCGATCGCGTGGTGCTGATCGAGCAGTTTCGCGTCGGGGCGCTGGGCAAGGTCGACAACCCCTGGCTGATCGAACTGGTCGCCGGGCTGATCGACAAGGACGAGGCACCGGATGAAGTCGCCCGTCGCGAAGCGGTGGAAGAGGCCGGCCTAGAGCTGGCCGATTTGTGGCCGGTCACACGCTATTTCCCTTCGCCGGGGGGCAGCGACGAGCGCGTACACCTCTATATAGGCCGCTGCGACAGCGAAGGGGCCGACGGTGTGTTCGGGCTGGCCGAAGAGGGCGAGGACATCCGGGTGCATGTCTGGTCGCTGGAAGAGGCACTGGGCGCTGTTTCCGACGGTCGAATCGACAATGCGGCCAGCATCATTGCACTGCAGTGGCTGGCCTTGAATCGCGAGCAGGTGCGGGGGGAGTGGGTATGAGGAAGACGCGCGAGCGATACCGAGTCGATCTGCTCGAACTGCAGGCGGCCTGCGAAGCCAACTACCTGCGACTGATGCGTCTGTTGCCGGGCATGCGTAGCGGTTGCGAGGCGCGGCGCATTGCGATCAGCCAGGGTGACCTGCTGCTCGGCGTGCTGGTGCTCGAGGTACTGGAGAGCTGCCCCTATACCACCACCGTGCGGGTGAGTCAGGAGCATTGTCTGAGCTGGTTGCCGGTGCCGAAGATGGAAGTGCGCGTCTATCACGACGCGCGCATGGCCGAAGTGGTTCGTGCCGAAAACGCGCGGCGCTTTCGTGGCATCTACCACTACCCCAACGCGCAGATGCACCAGCCTGATGAGAAGAACCAGCTCAATCTCTTTCTCGGTGAGTGGTTGGGACACTGCCTGGCCTGCGGCCACGAGCTCGAACCGGTGCTCTAACGCCGTTCACTCTGCGCTTTTCCGGGCTGGGCTTGCGTGACCTGCTTAAGGTGCGCGATGTGGTTCTGTGACCCATGCCCACTTCCCAAGGTTTACCCCCCCGTCGGGCTCCTACCATAATTCCGTTGCGATTTAGCTCAAGGAGAAGGGCCTTGCCTGGTGCGCCCGTGACTGCTGTTGAAGATTCGGTTCTGCTGGTGCAGCTTACCGACAGCCATCTGTTTGCCGAAGCGGACGGCAAGCTGCTGGGCCTGAGCACCGGCGATAGCCTGGCGCGCGTCGTCGAGCTGGCCTTTGCCGAGCAGCCGCGCATCGACCTGATCCTGGCCACCGGTGACCTTTCGCAGGACGGCTCGGTGGCGTCCTATCAGCGTTTCCGTCAGCTGACGGAGCGTATCGAGGCCCCCGCGCGCTGGTGCCCCGGCAATCATGACGAACTCGGTGCCATGCGTGAGGCTGCCCGTGGTAGTGCGCTGATGGAGCCGGTGCTGGAAATCGGCGGCTGGCGTGTGGTGATGCTCGATACCCTGGTTGCCGGTTCGGTATTCGGCATGCTGCGCGGCGACCAGCTCGACTTGCTTGAGCGGGCGCTGAGCGAGGCGCCGGATCATCACCATCTGGTCTGTCTGCACCACCATCCGGTGTCCATCGGCAGCCGCTGGATGGATCGCATCGGTCTGCGCAACCCCGAGGCGCTGTTCGAGGTGCTGGACCGCCACGACAACGTGCGTGCGCTGCTCTGGGGCCACATCCATCAGGCGTTCGATCAGTCGCGCAAAGGGGTTCGGCTGTTGGCCACGCCGTCGACGGGCGTGCAGTTCACGCCGCGGAGCGAAGACTTCCAGGTCGATAGCGCGGCACCGGGGTATCGCTGGTTGCGCCTGTACGCCGATGGGCGGCTGGAGACCGATGTGTCGCGCGTCAGCGGTATCGACTTCGAGATCGACTACAGCGTGAAAGGCTACTGATCGCGGTTGGCGACTGCCGACACCTGTGGCGCGAGCGAGGCGTGACGCCTGGGCGGGTCGCTTGCAGAGCGCAGCATGGGCCTAGTAGCCTTGCGGTTTTTTCAAGAACTGTATCCATGTCCAGTTATCCGCCTTCGATCCTCTATATCCACGGGCTCAACAGCTCCCCGCTCTCGCAGAAGGCGAGCCATCTGTCGTCGGCGCTGGAGCGACTCGGCCAGGCCGAGCGTCTGCGGGTTCCCGCCCTGCATCACCACCCGCGTCAGGCCATTGGGCAGCTCGAAACCTGTCTGGCCGAGCTTGGGCGACCGTTGCTGGTCGGCAGCTCGCTTGGCGGCTACTATGCGACGCACCTTGCCGAGCGCCATGGACTGAAGGCCCTGCTGATCAATCCGGCGGTGATGCCACACCGCCGTTTCGACGGCTATCTCGGACCACAGACCAACCTGTACAGCGGCGAAGTCTGGGAGCTTACCGAGGATCACGTGACCGCGCTGGCGGAGCTGGAAACGGCGCCACCCGAAGATGCCGAACGCTATCAGGTGTGGCTGCAGACCGGCGACGAAACGCTCGACTACCGTGACGCGGCGCAGTTCTACCGGGGCTGCGCACTGCGCATTCAGGCCGGCGGCGACCACGGCTTCCAGGGCTTCGCCGAGCGCCTGCCGGCGCTGCTGGCGTTCGCCGGCTTCGAGCCGCAGGCCTGGCTGGGAAAACTCTGAGCTGGGATGGAGGTGCGGGCCCAGGCGACCCGAACGGGTTCGCCAGGAGAACTGCAGCGATGGAGCCCGGCCGGTGCGCTGGTTTTTTGCAGCCCGTAGCGGGCTGATTGTTCAGAACATAAGGACCGTACCCGACAGATGTCTTATACCGCAGAAGCCATCGAGGTTCTTTCCGGCCTCGATCCGGTGCGCAAGCGCCCGGGCATGTACACCGACACCTCGCGGCCCAATCACCTGGCCCAGGAAGTCATCGACAACAGTGTCGACGAAGCCCTCGCCGGGCATGCCCGCTCGGTCCAGGTGATCCTGCACCAAGACAACTCGCTGGAAGTGATCGACGACGGCCGCGGCATGCCGGTGGACATTCACCCCGAGGAAGGGGTGCCGGGCGTCGAGCTGATCCTCACCAAGCTGCACGCGGGCGGCAAGTTTTCCAACAAGAACTACCAGTTTTCCGGTGGTCTGCACGGGGTCGGCATCTCCGTGGTCAACGCGCTGTCGACCCGTGTCGAGGTGACCGTCAAGCGCGATGGCAGCGAGTACCGCATGAGCTTCGCCGACGGCTTCAAGGCCAGTGATCTGGAGGTGATCGGCAGCGTCGGCAAGCGCAACACCGGCACCAGCGTGCGCTTCTGGGCCGATCCCAAGTATTTCGACTCGCCGAAGTTTTCCATCAGCCGGCTCAAGCACGTGCTCAAGGCCAAGGCCGTGCTCTGCCCGGGGCTGAGCGTCAGCTTCGAGGACAAGAGCACCGGCGAGAAGGTCGAGTGGCACTACGAGGACGGCCTGCGCTCCTACCTGGTGGACTCGGTCAGTGAGTATCAGCGCCTGCCCGACGAGCCTTTCGTCGGCGCCCTGGCGGGCAATACCGAGGCGGTGGACTGGGCATTGCTCTGGTTGCCGGAGGGCGGCGAGAGCGTTCAGGAAAGCTACGTCAACCTGATTCCCACGGCTCAGGGCGGCACCCATGTCAATGGCTTGCGCCAGGGCCTGCTGGACGCCATGCGCGAGTTCTGCGAGTTCCGCAACCTCCTGCCGCGCGGGCTCAAGCTGGCCCCGGAAGACATCTGGGAGCGCATCGCCTTTGTCCTCTCGATGAAGATGCAGGAGCCGCAGTTCTCGGGGCAGACCAAGGAGCGCCTGTCGTCACGCGAGGCGGCGGCGTTCGTCTCGGGTGTGGTCAAGGATGCCTTCAGCCTCTGGCTCAATGCCCACCCGGAGCTGGGCATGCAACTGGCAGAGCTGGCAATCAGCAATGCCGGGCGTCGACTGAAGGCCGGCAAGAAGGTCGAGCGCAAGAAGATCACTCAAGGGCCGGCGCTGCCGGGCAAGCTGGCCGACTGCGCCGGGCAGGACCCGATGCGCGCCGAGCTGTTCCTGGTGGAAGGCGACTCGGCCGGCGGCTCCGCCAAGCAGGCGCGGGACAAGGAGTTTCAGGCGATCATGCCGCTGCGTGGCAAGATCCTGAACACCTGGGAGGTCGACGGCGGCGAGGTGCTCGCCAGCCAGGAAGTACATGACATCGCCGTGGCCATCGGCGTCGATCCGGGCGCCACCGATCTGGCCCAGCTGCGCTACGGCAAGATCTGCATCCTCGCCGACGCCGACTCCGACGGCCTGCATATCGCCACCCTGCTGTGCGCCCTGTTCGTCCAGCATTTCCGCCCGCTGGTGGAGGCCGGTCATGTCTACGTGGCCATGCCGCCGCTGTACCGCATCGACCTGGGCAAGGACATCTTCTATGCGCTGGATGAGGCCGAGCGTGACGGCATCCTCGAGCGGCTGGTGGCCGAGAAGCGCCGCGGCAAGCCGCAGGTGACGCGCTTCAAGGGTCTCGGCGAAATGAACCCGCCACAGCTGCGCGAGACCACCATGGACCCCAACACCCGCCGGCTGGTGCAGCTGACCCTGGATGATTTCGAGGGCACCCGCGAAGTCATGGATATGCTGCTGGCCAAGAAGCGCGCTGGCGACCGCAAGAGCTGGCTCGAGTCCAAGGGCAACCTGGCGGAGGTGCTGGTTTGATCCGCCGTGGGCTGGCGCTGCTGAGTCTGGTATCGGCACCGCTCTGGGCCAACGAGCCGGCGCCCGAGCTGAAGCTGTTGAGCGAGCATCCCGTGCAGGGCATGAGCGGCGGCAATCTGTCCGGAATGGCCTGGTGCGGAGATGCGTTGTGGGCGGTATCCGACCGCGAAGACGACGTGCTGTACCGGCTCGATACCAGCGTCTCGCCCTGGCAGGCCGAACCGGAGCGCTTCGAAGCCGGCCCGCCGCCCGATAGTGGTTTGCCCTGGGGCATGCGCATGCGCGCCTGGCTCAGTGGCCATGTGCGCGGCGGCCACCTCGATTTCGAAGGGCTGAGCTGCGATGCGCTGGGCAATCGCTACGTCGTCAGCGAGGCGCATGCCGCCGTGCTGCGGGTGAGCCCGGCCGGCACGGCGGAATGGCTGCGCCTGCCCGAGTCCCTGGTTCGTCAGGCCCGGGCCAGCGGCATGCTCTGGCATTTCAACGCGCTGTTCGAGGGCATTGCAGTCGACCCGAAGGCCGAACGCATGTGGCTGGCCGCCGAGCGCGAACGCCGCGGGCTGCTGGTGATGCACCGCAAGCAGAGCAGCTGGCAGTGCACCGGCGGTTGTGTGCTGATGGCGCAGGGCGGGCATCAGCAGCCCCCCGCGGCGCTCGGCGATACGCCGCTGCCGCGCAGCTTCTCGGCCCTGGCCTATTTCAACGACAAGCTGTTCGTGCTGGAGCCCTCTGCATATCGGGTCTGCCGGCGCAGCCCGGCGAACGGGACGGTCGAACGCTGCTGGTCGTTCGCCGCCGAGGCGCTGACCGAGGAGCGCCGCTACCGCGAGCCGTTCGGTAATGCCGAGGCGCTGTGGATCGACGCCGAAGGGGCCTGGATCGGCGTCGACAACAACGGCAAGGCGCGCGGCGACGGCGAGAAGCGACCCATCGTCTGGCGTTTCGCCGCACCGAGCGGCGGCTGGATGGCGCGGCCGTGAGCCAGACGGCCGGGCGTCGTGCCGGGCGGGTGATGCTGGTGCTCGCCTGGGGCGTCGGGCTGTACCTGGCGACGCGCTTCTTCGCCGCCTGGGAGGAGGATCGCCTCAACCCGAACCGCCAGCCGGTATCCCAGCTGCAGGGCGAGCAGATCGAGGTGCAGCTGGCTGGCAACGTCCAGGGGCATTTCGTCGCCAGCGGCAAGATCAATGGCGAAACGGTCACCTTTCTGCTCGACACCGGCGCCACGGACGTCGCCGTGCCGGCCGAGCTGGCCGAGCGGCTGGGACTGTCCCGCGGTGCGCCGGTGATGCTGCACACCGCCAACGGCCAGACCACCGGCTATCGCACCGTGTTGAACAGCCTCAGCCTGGGCGACATCGTGCTGCGCGACGTGCGCGCCATCGTCGCCCCCGGCTTTCGCAGCGAACAGGTTCTGCTCGGCATGAGCGCCCTGAAACAACTTGAATTCACCCAGCGCGCCGGCACCCTGGTGCTGCGCCAGCATGTAACGGATCGACCATGAGCGAATCCCTCGACCTGAGCCTGGACGGCGTGGAGCGGCGCTCCCTCGCCGACTTCACCGAGCAGGCCTACCTCAACTATTCCATGTACGTGATCATGGATCGCGCGCTGCCGCATATCGGCGACGGCCTCAAGCCTGTGCAGCGGCGCATCGTCTATGCCATGAGCGAACTCGGCCTGAACGCCGACGCCAAGCACAAGAAGTCCGCGCGTACCGTCGGTGACGTGCTCGGCAAGTTCCACCCGCACGGCGACAGCGCCTGCTACGAGGCCATGGTGCTGATGGCACAGCCGTTCAGCTACCGCTACACGCTGGTCGACGGTCAGGGCAACTGGGGTGCTCCGGACGATCCCAAGTCTTTCGCCGCCATGCGCTACACCGAGGCGCGCCTGTCACGCTATTCCGAGGTGCTGCTGTCCGAGCTAGGGCAGGGCACGGTGGACTGGGTGCCGAACTTCGACGGCACCCTGGACGAACCGGCGACCCTGCCGGCGCGGCTGCCCAACCTGCTGCTCAACGGCACCACCGGCATTGCCGTGGGCATGGCCACCGACGTTCCGCCGCACAACCTGCGTGAAGTCGCCGCCGCCTGCGTGCGTCTGCTCGACGAGCCGAGTGCCAGCGTCGAGCAGCTCTGCGAACATGTGCAGGGACCGGATTTCCCGACCGAGGCCGAGATCGTCACGCCGCGTGCGGACCTGCTGAAGATCTACGAAACCGGCCGTGGTTCGGTGCGCATGCGTGCCGTCTACCGGGTCGAGGACGGCGATATCGTGGTCACCGCGTTGCCGCACCAGGTGTCAGGTTCCAAGGTGCTCGAGCAGATCGCCGGGCAGATGCAGGCCAAGAAGCTGCCGATGGTGGCCGACCTGCGTGACGAGTCGGACCATGAGAACCCCTGCCGCATCGTCATCATCCCGCGCTCCAACCGGGTCGATGTCGAGGCGCTGATGCAGCACCTGTTCGCCACCACCGACCTGGAATCGAGCTACCGGGTCAACACCAATGTCATCGGCCTCGACGGCCGGCCGCAGGTGAAGAACCTGCGCACCCTGCTCAGCGAGTGGCTGACCTACCGCATCGGTACCGTGCGCCGTCGTCTGCAGTTCCGCCTGGACAAGGTGGAAAAGCGCCTGCACCTGTTGGAAGGCCTTTTGGTGGCGTTCCTCAACCTCGACGAGGTGATCCACATCATCCGGACCGAGGATCAGCCCAAGCCGGTGCTGATGGCGCGTTTCGAATTGTCCGAACTTCAGGCTGACTACATCCTCGACACCCGTCTGCGCCAGCTGGCGCGTCTGGAAGAGATGAAGATCCGCGGCGAGCAGGACGAGCTGGCCAAGGAGCGCGAGCGGCTGCTGGCACTGCTCGGCAGCGAAGCCAAGCTGAAGAAGCTGGTGCGCAAGGAACTGCTGGAAGACGCCGAAACCTATGGCGATGACCGCCGCTCGCCGATTGTCGAGCGCGCCGAGGCCCGAGCCCTGACGGAGAACGAGCTGCTGCCGTCCGAGCCGGTCACCGTGGTGATTTCCGAGAAGGGCTGGGCGCGCTGCGCCAAGGGTCACGACATCGATGCCGGCGGGCTTTCCTACAAGGCCGGCGACAACTTCAAGGCGGCGGCGGCGGGCCGCTCGAACCAGTATGCAGTGTTCATCGACTCCACCGGCCGCAGCTACTCGCTGGCAGCCCACACGTTGCCATCGGCACGTGGCCAAGGCGAGCCGCTCACCGGCCGGCTGACTCCGCCGCCAGGCGCCAGCTTCGAATGCGTGCTGCTGCCCGACGATGAGGCGCTCTATGTGATCGCCTCGGATGCCGGCTATGGTTTTGTCGTCAAGGGCGAGGACCTTCAGGCCAAGAACAAGGCTGGCAAGGCGCTGCTCTCCCTGCCGGCCGGCGCCCGCGTCGTCGCACCACGACCATTGGCCAGCCGCGAGGACGACTGGCTTGCCGCGGTCACCACCGAAGGCCGCCTGCTGGTCTTCCCGGTGCGTGATCTGCCGCAGCTGGGCAAGGGCAAGGGCAACAAGATCATCGGCATTCCCGGGGAGCGGGTGGCCAGTCGCGAGGAGTATCTGGTCGATCTCGCCGTGCTGCCGGCTGGCGCCACCCTGGTTCTGCAGGCTGGCAAGCGCACGCTGTCGCTCAAGGCCGAGGATCTCGAGCACTACAAGGGCGAACGTGGCAGGCGCGGCAACAAGCTGCCGCGAGGCTTCCAGCGCGTCGAAGGCCTGCTGGTAGAAGTGTGACAATGTGCATTGGCGCTGGAATCGACGGCCAGATTCACGGAAGATAGCGGCCTTTCCAGCCTGCGGCGTTTTGCCCGGTGCCTAGTTGCGCGTCGACGACATGCTGTCCGACGCGACATGGGCACGAGGCGACGGCGGCCGAGAGGGTCGCCAGTGGCCTGAACTGTGGTGTTATGACGGTAATGAAGAACTTGCTGCGTGTTCCGACTGTGTTGTTGCTGGCCAGCATCGGCCTGACCGGCTGTGTCGGTCTGCAGCCGGCACCCATGTATCGCCTGGACAGCGGTACCACCGAGGTGCCGGAGCGGATCGATGGCGCGGCCGTGCTGCTGGCGCCGGTTACCCTTGCCGATTATCTGCAGCGCGATGCGCTGCTGCAGCGTCTGGCTGACGGCAGCCTGGCTGCCGATGACCAGCAGGCCCGCTGGGCGGGCAGCCTCAAGGCCGATATCGAGCAGCTCATGCTGCGCCAGTTGGCCTGGCGCCTGGATACGCAAAGCCTGGTGCTCGGTCCCGCCGGCGAAGGCTTCGCGCCGGAGGTACAGATCGAGCTATCCATCACCCGCCTCGATTCCGGGCCTGCATACCCGGCGGTACTCGAGGCGCAGTGGCGTCTGCGCGACAAGGCCGGCAAGCATCTGGGCAGCCGTCTGGTGCGCCTGCAGGAAGAGCACCTCGGCACCACCGCCGATCAGGTGCGCGCGCAGAGCGCCCTGCTGCAGCGCCTGAGCGAGATGGTGGCCGGGGCGGTCGAGCCCGCGCTGGTCGCCAAGACGCCGCCCAAGCCGGCGCCGGCCAAGCCACAGGTGAGCAAGTCGGCCGAACCGCCGGCACCGCGCATTCCGGCGGCCGAGCCGATCCGAACCGACCTGGAAGTCTTCCGCTTCTGACACCGCTGAGTGGTGGAGTACGACTGAAAAAGCCCGACCGGTGATCCTGGTCGGGCTTTTCTTTTTTGCGGGTGGAAGGGGCCGGCGAGATGCGCTGCCGCCTTCGCCAATCGTCAGCCCGCCTTGTTGGCAGCGGGGGCTCGCCAGCGAGCGCGTCAGTAGGTGCGGCTGCGCAGCTCGTGCATCCGGGCCAGCTGGCGTTCCAGCAAAGAAGGGTAGGGGTCCAGCAGGCGCTCGACGCAGCAGGCACCTTCGGGGCTGGCGATCGGGCGGATGCGGGCGCGTTGCTGGATAAGCCGGTCTTCGCTGATGCTGCTTTCGACCAGCAACAGGTTGCGGCTGTGCAGCGACATGTCCAGTGCCGCCTGTGCCGGCTCGCTGAGCAAGAGATCGCCCTGGCTCAGGTCGAACAGGCCATCACCCTGGGTCAGGCCCAGTTGCAGCTGCAGCGTGATGCCGCTGTCGGCGACGTCGATCTGCAGTGCATGGGCCAGCGCACGCATCAGCTCGCCACAGCAGATCGCATGGGTCAGGTAGTTCTGCTCGTCGTCCTGGCTGTGGAACAGCATCAGGCTGCTGCCGTCGTTGAGCGTGTGCAGCTCGGCCTGGTAGAGCGTGGCGGCCTGTTGCAGGCAATCGCGGTAGCGCTGCAGCAGCTCGGTCAGGCGAGGCCGCGGCAGGCGGCGCAGCTGGTCCTGGGCGCCGAGCTGGATGGCCAGCACGGCACTACGGGTCGAACGCGGAACGCTAGGCTGCGGCGCGCTGCTGGCTGGCGCCGGGCTATCGAATGGCGGTTCGTCGTCGGCGATCTCCAGTTCGTCGTCGTCGAAGTTGGCCGACAGTCGTGCCGGGCGCTGCGGCTCGTCATCGTCCAGATCGATGTCGAAGCGTTCGGGGCGAGACTGCGTGCGCTGCGGGATGGCGCGATCGTCATCCTGCTCGAAATAATCGTCATCGAGCGCATCGCTGAGGTCGAGTTCCGGCTCGGGCTTTTCCGGCACCAGCCGTGCCTGCAACTGGCGCGCAAGGTCACCGATCTCGTCCTGGCGCCCGGCACCCGGCGCAGGATCGTCCGGATCGCGCAGCCAGAGGCGCATCTGCATCAACGGTGTCGCCAGTTGGCGGCCGAGGCGCAGGCTCAGCATCAGCGTCAGGGCCAGCAGGATCAGGCTGAGCAGGCCCATGCTCTGCAGGCTGATGGTCATCGGCTGCTGGAACTGCTGCATGTCGAGGCTGACGCGCAGGTGGCCGGCGATTACCTCCTGGAAGCTGATCGGGGTCGAATAAAGGCCGCTGTCATCGCCGAGCAGGCCTTTCTGCGGGCGCGTGCCGGACTCGGCCAGCACGCGGTTGTCGACGCTGTAGATCGCCGCGTGGGCGACCAGCGGATTCTTCACCAGATTGCTCAGCAGCACGTTCAGGCTAAGGATGTCGTTGGCCACCAGCAGATCGGTGGCCGAGGCGGCAGTCTGCGTGACTAGGCTCTGGCCGAGGGCATCGGCCTGCTGCGCCATGGCGTGCTTGAACTGCATGCCGATCACCCAGGCGTAGATGATCAGCGCCAACGCCACCAGCAGCAGCGTATGGGCGGCGATGCGCAACACCAGCGGCACGCGGTGCTGGCGCACGGCGCGATAGAGCATGAGGAAGAAGTTGTCTGGCTTTACGGATGCGGGCCGGTTCACAGAGCGCGGCTCTTCTCGTCGGGAAATTGCCGAGCAGTATACGGATAGCGCGGGGGGCGCTAAAGGTCTGCAACGGTAAGCTGACGAATTGCGCCGCCGGCGCTGCGCGTGCGGAGGCGGTGGCGGCTGTCCAGCCCCCTTGCCAGCTGATGTAGAATGCCGGCCTTCATTGCCTGCCATGGGAGCTGCGCCTTGCGCGAAATCGTCCTGATCAATATCACCGGTGAAGATCGCCCGGGCCTGACCGCGGCCATTACCGGCGTGCTCGCCCAGGGTGGCGTGAACATTCTCGACATCGGCCAGGCAGTGATCCACGACACGCTGTCGTTCGGCATCCTGATCGAGATTCCGGATAACGAGCGCGCTTCGTCGGTCCTCAAGGACGTGCTCTTCATGGGCTACAAGCATGACCAGCAGGTGCGCTTCACGCCGGTTTCCGAGGCTGACTACCAGCACTGGGTCGCGGGGCAAGGCAAGGCCCGGCACATCGTCACGCTGCTGACGCGCAAGGTCACCGCCGAGCAGCTGCAGCGGGTCAGCTCGATCACCGCCAAGTACGGGCTCAACATCGACCACATCGATCGGCTGTCCGGGCGTATGCCGCTGGACATGCCCGAAGAGCGGGGCAAGGGCTGCATCGAGCTCTCCGTGCGCGGCGAGCCGGCCGACACGGCCGCACTGCGTGCCGAGTTCCTCAGCGTGGCGCAGGAGCTGAACGTCGATATCGCCTTCCAGCGCGATTCGGTCTACCGGCGCAACCGTCGCCTGGCCGTGTTCGATATGGACTCGACGCTGATCGAGGCCGAGGTCATCGACGAGCTGGCCAAGGCCGCTGGCGTTGGCGAGCAGGTGTCGGAGATCACCGAGCGCGCGATGCGCGGCGAGCTGGATTTCCGCGCCAGCTTCAAGGAGCGCCTGGCGCTGCTCGAGGGGCTGTCGGAAAACGTGCTGGCCGATATCGGCGCCAGCCTGCGCCTGACCGAGGGTGCCGAGGTGCTGTTCGCCGAGCTCAAGCGCCTGGGCTACAAGACGGCGATCCTCTCCGGCGGCTTCAGCTATTTCGCCAAGCAGCTGCAGGCCAAGTTGGGCATCGACTACGTATTCGCCAACGAGCTGCAGATCGAAAACGGCAAGGTCACCGGCGTGGCGGTCGAGCCTATCGTCGATGCCCAGCGCAAGGCCGATCTGCTGCGCCAACTGGCCGAGCAGGAAGGACTGTGCCTGGAGCAGACCATCGCCGTGGGTGATGGAGCCAACGACCTGCCGATGCTCGGCCTCGCCGGGCTCGGCGTCGCCTTCCGTGCCAAGCCGCTGGTCAAGCAGTCGGCCAAGCAGGCCATCTCCACCCTGGGCCTGGACGGCATCCTCTATCTGCTGGGCTTCCGCGACCGCGAGGGTTCGGAGTGATGCGCACCGGCCGGGCGGCGAACGGCGCGCCCGGCCAGCACACGGCCGTCAGGGCTTGATCGCCACCTTCAGCACACCGTCGCGCTGATTGGCGAACAGGTCATAGGCGGCACCGATGTCGTCCAGCGCGTAGTGATGGGTGACCAGCGGGGCGAGATCGACGCGGCCGGACGCCACCACATTGAGCAGTCGGCGCATGCGTTCCTTGCCGCCGGGGCAGAGCGAGGTGACGATCTTGTTGTCGCCCAGGCCGGCATGGAAGGCGCCCAGCGGAATGCTCAGGTCGCTGGAGTAGACGCCCAGACTGGACAGGGTTCCGCCCGGCTTGAGCACCCGCAGCGCACTTTCGAAGGTCGATTGCAGACCCAGCGCCTCGATCGAGGCGTCGACGCCGCGGCCACCGGTCAGTTTCAGCACTTCCTCCACCACATCCACATTGCGGAAGTTGAGCGTCACATCCGCACCCATCTTGCGCGCGATATCCAGCCGCGCATCCACGCCGTCCACCGCGATGATGGTGCCAGCGCCGCGCAGCCGGGCGCCGGCGGTGGCGCACAGCCCGATCGGGCCCTGGGCGAAGATCACCACGATATCGCCGATCTTGATATTGGCCGCCTCGGCGCCAGCGAAACCGGTGGACATGATGTCCGGACACATCAGCACCTGCTCGTCGGTCAGCGCGTCCGGCACCGGCGCCAGGTTGGCTTGGGCGTCGGGCACCAGCACGTATTCGGCCTGAGTGCCGTCGATGGTATTGCCGAATCGCCAGCCGCCCATGGGCTTGTAGCCATGGCAGGAGCAGCCGCCATCCTGAGCGGGCAGGCCGTCCTGGCAGGCGTAGGAGGTGAAGCTGGGGCAGATGGCGCCGGCGATCACCCGCTGGCCTTCCTGGTAGCCCTTCACGTTGCTGCCCAGCTTTTCGATGATGCCCACCGGTTCGTGACCGATGGTCAGGCCGGGAGCGACCGGGTATTCACCCTTGAGAATGTGGACGTCGGTGCCACAGATGGTGGTCGTGGTGATGCGCAGCAGCGCATCGTTGGGACCAATCTCGGGGATGGGCTTGTCCTGCAGCTCGATGCGGCCCGGCTCGACGAACACGGCGGCTTTCATCATGGCCATGGTGCGACTCCTCCTGGAAGTGAAGACGTCCGGACACTCTAGCCCAGCGTGGAAGCCGGCGGATGACCGCGATCAAGTCAGGGCGAGTTGGCGCAGAAGGCTGTCTTCGGGCTGGTGGGAGCCAGCCCGGAGGTCATTCTTCGTCGGAGGAGAAGTCGTAGTCCATCGACTGGCTCGGGCCCTGCAGGTAGTGGCCCTGGATATAGCTGACGCCGGCCTGCCAGAGGGTGGCAAGTACCGTGGCGCTTTCGACGAAGGGCACGATGCTCTGCTTCTGCTGCTCATGCAGCTCGGCCAGCAGTGCCTTCAGGGCTTCCTGGTTCTCCTGGCGGGTGAGGTCCTGGGTGTAGGAGCCGTCGACCTTGATGAACTCGGCGTCCAGATGCTTGAGCGTGTTGAACGGGTTGAGCACGCAGCCGAACTGGGACAGCGCGATGCGACAGCCGAGCCCGGCCAACCCCTGCGCCAGCGCCTTGGCCGGCTTCAGGTAGGCCACGGCGTCGGCTTCGCCCAATTCGAAGGCCAGCGAATCGCCCGGCAGGCGCGACGCCTTGAGCACGACGCCCAGCCAGGCCAGCAGGCTGGCGTCCTGGATGCTGGCAGCCGACAGGTGCAGGAACAGCCGTGTGCGATGGCCCTTGGCGCGGTGTTCGGCCAGCAGCTTGATGGAGTTGAGGATGACCCAGCGATCGATCTTGGTGGCCAGGCCCGCCTCGCTGGCGACGCTGAGGAACTCGCTGGGCGGTACCTCCACGCCTTGCGGGTCGAGCAGGCGCAGCAGCACTTCGTAGTGTTCGAAACTGTCGCCACGCAGGCTGATGATCGGCTGGAACAGCAGGCGGAAGCTGTTGTTCTCCAGGGCCTGCTTGAGCATGGCGATGATGTCGCCGCGGTTGGCGGCGGCGGCCAGCTCGTCGGCCGGGTTGTAGATTTTCAGCGCATTGCCGTCGCTCAGGTCATCGGCGCAGCGGTGCGCGCGCTCGATGGCGTCCTGCGCCTTGGCGGTCTTTTCGTCGAGGCCGGCGACGCCGATGCTGAGGGTGGTCTGCACCGTGCGGCCGCCCACGTCGAGCAGATGGCCTTCGACCTTGCTCAGCAGCTTGCGCAGTTCGGGTTCGGCCTGCTGCGGAGTGAGACCGGGCTGCAGCACGGTGAACACGTCGTCGGCGAAGCGTGCCAGCTGGCTGTCGCCGGAAAAGTGTCCGCGCAGCAGGGTGGCCAGTTGACTGAGCAGCTCATCCGAGTCGGCCAGGCCGATGTCCGCCTGCAGCGCGGCGAAGCGGTCGACGCGAACATAGGCCAGGCTGGCGCTCTGTCCGGCGTTCACCGCGCGCTCGACGGCGGCATCCATCACTTCGAGGAAGCTGTTGCGGTTGAGCAGGCCGGTCACGGGGTCCTGACTGCTGATTTCGCGCAGCTTCTGCAGTTCGGCGCTGTCGTTCTCGGCACGGATCACGACCTGGATGCAGGGCTCGCCGTCGTAGGCCGCCGGCGAGAAGATCATCCGTGTCTTGAGCGTGTCGCCGTCGGCGCGCACGCCACCGCAGGCAAGCTCGGCGGCGCCTTCGAGGGTCTGGTAGTTCTTCAGGAACGTCTTGAAACGACTCTGGTCGGTGCCGGCGATCAAGTCGATCATCGGCATGCCTTCCAGATCCTCCACGTCGTCGTAGCCGAACAGCTCGAGGTAGGCACGGTTGGCGTAGATGTGCATGCCATCGTGCACATAGGCGATGGCATCCACCGAGCTGTCGAGCAGCAACTGGCAGCGCTTTTCGGCCTCGCGCAGCGCCACTTCCGCCGAGCGTCGTGCGCGACGCTCTTCCAGGTTGGCCAGCTCGCGGTTGGCCACCAGCAGGAGCCACTCATCCTCGCCCTGCGGCAGTGCATCCTGGGCGCCGAGCATCAACGCTTCGGTGATCGCTTCGGCATCATTACCGGCAGTCAGCTGAATGATTGGGATGTCCTTGGCCTGCCGGCGAATGGCGCCAATCGCCTCGCTGGGGTCGAGGTTCTCGCTTTGCGGTGCATTGATCAGCAGGTCCCAGGTCTGCGTCAGGGCTTCGGCCAGGTCGTCGCTGGACGTCAGTCGATGCACCCGGGTCGCCTGTCCGGCATTGCGGAAAAGGCTGACCAGACGCTCGGCCTCGTTCTGCGAGTCTTCGAGAATCAGCAGGCGGATGGTTTTCTTTTGCAGGGCCATGGCAACAGCTTAAGTGCGCGCCGGTGCGGCGCGGGCAGGCAAGAATGCGAGAGTCGGCAATCTACAGCGACTTCCAGAGTGAGTCAAAATCTTCATCCCCGCCTGCCGTGTGGGTTTTCCAGCCTGTGACAGGTGTCTCTCGCTCCGGCGCTACCTGCCCGAGCGAGCGATATTCGAACTGGTTGTAGTTGCCGGTGCCGGTGCGCCGCCGATTGAGCACGGCGCGCTGTTCCTCGCCCTCACGCTTGATCAGAACCTTGTGGCCTTCCTGGAAGGGCAGGCGCGGTGCGATCAGCATGGCCGGTTGGGAAATCGCACCGATCTCCGGCAGCAGCAAGGCGCGCAGGTATTCGCTGCCCTGGTCATCCTTGCGCAGCAGGCGCAACCCGCACGGCTGGGCCTGGGGCGCGATCAGCTCGACCCCCATCTGCGTGCTACCGCCGCGCACCTGACGTATCCAGCGCACCACGGCGATGCTCCAGCTCTGCGAGCTGCCCTCGCGCAGCCCCAGCAGCTCGCCGGTCTGCAGCTGGCCGGGCACTTCGCCTTCCCATGCCAGGCAGTAGCCGCCGGGGCTGTGGTCGACCAGCTGCACCTGATACAGGGGATGGTTTTCCGTCTCGCTCGGCCGCCTGGGTTGAGCGCTGGCGGGCGCGGCGGTTTTGACGGCGGCGGCTGTGCGCGTCAGGTTCGGGCTGACGAATTCGATATGGTCATGGGTCGGCAGCAGCTCGACGGTACTGCTCTGCGCGTCGAAGGCATTCGCCCAGACATCCGCCGCGCCGTTATGCAGCTTGAACACCGCACGGTTGGAGGTGCCTTGCAGCTCCAGAACTTCGTTGAACGGGCGTTGGCCGGCCAGTTGATAGTGCAGCGCGGTCATGCCGATGCACAGGGTCAGGCTGCCTTGGGCAGGGATGCGCTGAAAGGTGCGTTCGGAAATTGTGCCCCAGGCGGAGCAGAGGTGCCGCAGCAGGTCATCGTCCAGCCCCGCCGCCGCGGGCAGGCGGGTCAGCTGGCGATTGTCCGGCGCCAGACGAAGATGCTCCTCGATGACTTCCACCAGTGGCTGGGTGCTGATACCGAGCAGGTTCTGCTGCTCTCGCTCGGGAAACAGCGAGCGGTAGCGCGGTGGTCCGTCGACCAGCGGGGAAAACAGGAACAGGCTGCCGGCGGCACCGACCGCCTGGATCTGGGCCATGCCGCTCCACGCCTCCAGCGCGGCGGCGAGCTTGACGATACTCTGCTGACGCATCTGATTGCAGCGCGCACAGCCGAGCAGCAGGGATGCCAGATAGCTTTGTTCCGCGCTCAACCCCTTGGCGTGACGGGCCAGCGGGTCGCGGATGAGCAGGCGCTCGGTGCCCTGTTCCACTGCCAGTTGGTAGAGCTGGTGCAGCTCCAGCCATAGCCCGGGTGCCGCTGGCCCGTAAAGCTGGGTCGAGCGGATCAGCAGTGCGCCAAGGCAGTGGATGGCCCGCTGCAGCGCGATGGACAGCAGCTGGTGACGCTCGCGATCGGGTTGCGAGACCACACGTATCACGATCAGCTTGTAGCCCACCGCCAAGTGGTTCTGCAGCGCCTGGCAGAGCCCGGCGACCTTGCGCGGGCGCTCGCTGAGCACGATCGGCTGGTTGACGAAGTGTTTTTCCAGCTGGTTGCAGACGAAGTCGACATCCGGACGCAGCAGCTCGAGCAACTGCAGACGGGTGTCGGAGGCGATGCGCAGTTGATTGAGTTCGATCAGCGCTTGATAGAGCTGGCGCGCGGTCTCGCCGATGTTGGCTTTCGGCAGGCCGGCGAGCCAGCCGGTCACACCGCGAACGCTGGCGTCACAGAAGGACAGGGTCTGCCGAGTCGGTGCGGGTGCGCGCAACAGCAGATGATGGCTCTGTCTATCCAAAACGGGCGGACTCCGCGGCGGCTCAGGGCATGGGTAATGTGAACTCTATCAATATCTGCCGGCAGGGGCAGGACTAAATGATGGCTCGATGATATTACCCGACATTCGGCAGCTGAGGGCTACCGAAATGTCGCGCCCCGCCTTTTACTGAAGCTCGATGGCCTCGCTCGCGGCTGCGGTGATCGCCGCCTGACCCAGCGACTCGCCCATGCACACCGGGCTCAGCGGGCCGAGCTGTTCGGCCCAGCGCACGCGGTCCGGCCCGAACAGCAGGATCACGGTGGAGCCCAGTTTGAAACGGCCCATCTCCGCGCCCTTTTCCAGGTGGATAGGCGCGCGAGCCGCTTCGTCGTAGCGGAAGGTCTTCAGGCTGCGCTTGGGCGGGGTCACCAGCCCGGCCCAGACGGTCTCGATGCTGGCAACGATCATCGCGCCTACCAGAACCATCGCCATGGGGCCGTGCTCGGTGTCGAACAGGCAGACGACCCGCTCGTTGCGCGCGAACAGCTCCGGCACGCCCTGCGCCGTGACGGTGTTGACCGAGAAGATCCGCCCCGGCACATAGACCATCTCCCGCAGCGTGCCGCTGACCGGCATATGCACGCGGTGGTAGTCCTTGGGCGATAGGTACACCGTGGCGAAGGCGCCGCCCATGAACGGTGCTGCACGCTCATGATCGCCGCCGAGCAGCTCCATGGCGCTGAAACTGTGGCCCTTGGCCTGGAAGATGCGGCCTTGCTCGATCTTGCCGAGCTGGCTGATGGCGCCGTCGCAGGGGTTGAGGATCGCGCCGGGCGTGCTGTCCAGCGGACGGGCGCCGTCCTTCAGGGCGCGGGTGAAGAAGGCGTTGAAATGTTCGTAGGCCGTCGGCTCCTCGATCTGCGCCTCGCGCATGTCGACCTTAAAATGCCGGACGAACCACTTGATGAACGTGTTCTTCACCCAGGGCAGGCGGCATTCGGCCAGGCAGCCGGCCAGGCGAGAAATCAGGTGATGCGGCAGCACATACTGGCTGATGACGAACAGGCGGTCTTTCATGTGTGTCCTTTTCATTGCTGCACCGGGGTGTCAGGCAGGTTGCCCCATTCGGCCCAGGAACCGGCATAGCCCTTGACGCGGGGATAGCCCAGCGCCTTGGCCAGCAGGTAGGTGAAGCCGGAGCGGTGGTGAGTCTGGCAGTGGGTGACGATTTCCTTGTCCGGAACGATGCCCAGTGCCAGCAGGCGCTCGGCGATGTCTTCGCGGATGCGCAACGCGCGGGCGGGGTCCATGGCGGCGGTCCACTCGAAATTGACCGCCCCGGGGATATGGCCTCCGCGGGCGGCGAAGAGCTTCTCGCCGCGGTATTCGGCCGGCGAGCGGGCGTCCCAGATCACCAGGTCGTCGGCGCCGAGGCGGCTCTCGATGTAGTGGCGGGTGGCGGTCGGGGCGTCGTCCACGACCAGGTGCGGTGTACCGGTCGCCGCTTCGGGTATCTCCCGGCTCAGCGGACGGGCTTCGTCCAGCCAGGCATGCAGCCCGCCGTTGAGATAGTGGTAGTGCCGGTGGCCGATCACGTCGAGCAACCAGATGAAGCGCCCGGCCCAGCCACCGCCTTCGTCGTCGTACACCACGTACACCGCATCGGGGCGATGGCCCAGCGCGCCGAACACCCGTTCCAGCTGCGCCTGTTCGGGCAGCAGGCCTGGTGCGGGCGGTCGGCCCAGTTGGGTCTGTTTGGGATCGACGAAGCGGGCGCCCGGCAGGTGGCCTTCGGCATAGCGGGCAGCACTGGTCAGATCGACCAGGATCAGCTCGGGCGCATCGAGGCGGGTGGCCAGATCGGCGGGCTCGATCACCAGTGGCAGATTGGAAAAGGCGGACACGGCAGGCCTCGACTAGTCGTTGAAGGGGCGAAGTCTAGCGAAAAAGCTCAGCCCCCGCGCCTGCCGAACAGACTCAAAGCGCGCTCGATGCATTGTGATGTTTTAGCGAATGTTTGCACGCTGGCGTCGGACAGCGGCGCGCCGTTCTGATCGGCCACGACCAGCATCAATACCCGACCGTCGACGCCCAGTGAGCGAAGTAGCAGGTGTTCGCCGGCGAACAGTGCCTTGAGGCCGCCGGGCAGCAGAGCGGAAAACTGTGCCATGTTGGCCGGCTGCAGACGCAGCTGGGCCGGTTTTTCCAGCAGGCGACGCACGACCTGGCTCTGCTCCGGTGCAAGCGTCAACCGTGCGGCATCGCCGGGCAGGCCGACGCATTGCTGGGCGACGAGGCGGTTCTGCTTGCGATCCACCAGTAATACCAGCGAGCGTTGCATGCCGGCGCAGGTCAGGGCCTGGCTGGCGGTGGCGGTCAGCTGCAGCACGTTGCTGAACGGGCTGGGCTCGGCAAGCAGGCGGCGGCAGTGTTCGCGCCATTCGGTCAGATCGGCCGTCGGAGCAGATGTGGCCGCGGGCACTTCGCGCAACACCTGGAAGCGGCTGCCACTCGGCCACAGCAACCCTTGGGCGGGGTGCCAGAGATCGGTCGCGCCGAAATCGTGGGCGCTGATGACTGCCTGCTGGTGCACCATCTGCTGCAATTCCCCCAGCGGGACCTGCAGATACAGCCCGGCCAGGCGTTGCCAGCGCAGGCTGTGGATGCCGCTCCAGCTGTGGTGCGCCGACAGCGCCAGGCCGTTGGCCAGTACGATGGTGTTGCTCGGCAGCGTCAGCCAGCGCCGCAATTCCGGATCGGCGTCGAGCATCTGCTGCTGGTGCAGCGGGTGCTCGTTGTCGTGGGCAATGTGCAGCGCCTTGATCAGCCTGCGCCGGTCGGCGCCCAGCAGGCGGTAGCCCTGAATGATCCAGTCCGGCAGGCGCCAGTGCTCAGCGAGCGCGAGGCACAGTTCCAGCAGGGAAACGCCGAGCAGTTCGCGCTCGACGCGGCTGGCCGGTTCGCCCTTGACCAGCACTCGCTGCTCCCAGGCGTCCAGCAGAAGCGGATAGGCGCCGACCAGCGCCCAGGCCGGGGCGAGAAACAGCAGGCTGCCCCAGTGGATGTCCTGCCACAGCCGTGCGAGGCGGGCGGCGAACAGCCCGTTGGCCTGCTGGCTGGCATGCCGGCTGATCAGCACCACCTGACGCAGCGGCCGCGGCATGTCCTGGGCCTCCATCGCCGGTATGCGAGCCAGCAGCGCCTCGGCGCGTTGCAGGCCGATGCGGCTGAGCGCGACCTCGAGGCTTTCCGCTGGCTGGCCATCGCCGATGCCGCGATTGGCTTCCTGAATGAAGCGCAGCGCCAGCACCGGGCTGTCCTGAATCAGCTCGGCAATCTGCCGCATCGACTTGCTGGCGTCGCGCAGCGCCAGGCGCACCTTGCCATGAACGGCGGCGAAGGCAGGCAGGGGAGCGTCATCGAGTGCCTTGATCCAGGCAGGTAGCGTACGGGGCAGCGGGGGTGTGGTGGTCATGGCCGAACTAGCTTTTCATCGGGATGGCCTTTAGTCTGGCGCAAAAGTTCCGATAACCAGAACAATTCTTCCAACATTCCTTCTGCAAGGCCGTACGGCGGGGTTTTGCGGCAGTTGTTGCCGCAGTCCGAACGGCTCGTAATCAGGTTCCAGACGTACCTCCTATGGTCAAAATCATCGGCATCATCGTCGTGTTCGCCAGCGTGCTGGGCGGGTTCGTACTATCCGGCGGCAAGATCGGCGCGCTCATCCATCCCTTCGAGGTGATGATCATCGGCGGCGCGGCGCTGGGTGGCTTCCTGCAGGCCAACCCGGGCAGCACCACCATGATCGTCTTCAAGAAGTCGCTGAAGATGTTCAGCACGCGCTTCACCCACGCCTATTACCTGGAAGTGCTCAGCCTGCTCTACGCGATTCTGAACAAGAGCCGCCGTGAAGGCATGATGGCCATCGAGGCTGACCTCGAGGACCCGGCCGCGAGCCCGCTGTTCAGCAAGTACCCCGGCTTCCTGCAGGACGAGCGGATGACCGCCTTCACCTGCGATTATCTGCGCATCATGTCTTCCGGCAACATGGCGCCCCATGAGCTGGAAGGCCTGTTCGACATGGAGCTGACCAGCCTGAAGGAGGAACTCGATCATCCGGCCCACGCGGTCAGCAAGGTGGCCGACGGTCTGCCGGCGATGGGTATCGTCGCGGCGGTGCTGGGTATCGTGATCACCATGTCCATCCTCGCTGAGGCGGACAACGCGATGATCGGCTACAAGGTGGGGTCGGCGCTGGTGGGTACCTTCCTCGGTATTCTCGCCTCCTACGGCTTCTTCGGCCCGCTGGCGGCGGCGCTGGAGCACGATGCCAAGGAGGAGCTGAACGTATACGAATCCATCAAGGCGACCCTGGTGGCCTCGGCGTCCGGCATGCCGCCGAGCCTGGCCGTCGAGTTCGGCCGTAAGGTTCTCTATCCGGCGCACCGCCCGAGCTTCTCCGAGCTCGAGCAAGCCATGCGTGGCAGCTAAAGGTTCGCCATGGACAATACCCAACCGATCATCGTCAAGCGGGTCAAGAAGGTCGCTGGCGGTCATCACGGTGGCGCCTGGAAGATCGCCTTCGCCGACTTCGCCACGGCGATGATGGCGTTCTTCCTGGTGATGTGGCTGATGAGTTCGGCCACGCCGGAGCAGAAGAAACTCATCTCCGGCTACTTTCAGGACCCCATCGGGTTCACCGAAAGCGCCAGCCCCCATGTCATCGATCTGGGCGGCACGCCGACGCCTTCGCCGGACCGCACCCTCAATCCCGAGCTGGAGCCTGCGCAGAGCGAGGCGCAGATCGACGCCCAGCAGGCCGAGACGTTCGCCGAGCAGATCGAGCGCGAGCGGCTGGAGTTGCTGCTGCAGGAACTGCAGAACAAGGTCGACGAGAACCCCGAGCTGCAGAAGTTCAAGGACCAGATCCTCTTCGAGATCACCCAGGACGGCCTGCGCATCCAGATCATGGATGCCGAGAACCGACCGATGTTCGCCCTCGGCAGCGCCCAGCTACAGCCTTACTTCGAGGACATCCTGCTGGCGCTGGTGGACACCATCGCCGCGGTGCCGAACAAGATCAGCATCAGCGGGCACACCGACGCCAAGCCGTTTTCCGGGCGTGGTGACTTCGGCAACTGGGAGCTGTCGGCCAGCCGCGCCAACGCGGCCCGGCGAACGCTGGTGTACGGTGGCTATCCGGAAGAGCAGATCGCGCGGGTGGTCGGCTACGCATCCTCTGCGCTGTTCGATCGCAAGGACCCGTTCAATCCGGTGAACCGTCGCATCGATATCCTTGTGCTGACCAAGAAGGCGCAGCGCTCCATCGAGGGCGAGCAGCCCGATGCGTCGCAGAAGTCCGATGCGGGCGAGGCGGCTCAGCCGCCAGCAAGCGGCGGTGGCGGTGGCGCGCCGGCGCTCAATGAGCCGTTGCAGCCGCAACAGCTGCGCGAGCGGCTGAACATCTTCGAGGATGGCGTGCTGAAGTTCAGTGAACCCGGTGCGCGCTGATCAGCCCGCTTATCAGTAGTCCGATTCCGGCAGGCTGCTGAGGATGTGCCGGTAGCTGGCCATGCGTTGCGGCTGGATGCGGCCGTCTTCCAGCGCCTTGAGCAGTGCGCAGCCCGGTTCGCGATCATGCTTGCAATCGCGGAAGCGACAGTGGCCGAGCAGCTCCTGGAATTCGATGAAGCCCGCTTCCACATCGGCGCGGCTGACGTGGCCGAGGCCGAATTCACGAATGCCGGGTGAGTCGATCAGCTCACCGCCACCGGGGAAGTGGAACAGTCGCGCGGTTGTGGTCGTGTGCGTACCCTTGCCGGTCATTTCCGACAGCGCGCCGACACGGGTGTCCACGCCCGGCAACAGGCTGTTGACCAGCGACGACTTGCCCACCCCGGATTGCCCGACGAACACGCTGACATGGCCGTCCAGGCGCGCCTTCAGCTCATCCATGCCGGCGCCGCCATGGGCCGAGACCTCCAGCAGCGGATAATCCAGTTGGCGGTACACGTCCAGGAGCCGGTTCAGCGCCACCTCGTTGTGTTCGTCGATCAGGTCGGCCTTGTTCAGCAGCAGCAGCGGCGCGATGCCCGCGTGCTCGGCGGCGATGAGATAGCGGTCGATCAGGTTGGCGTGCGGCTCCGGGAGCGGGGCGAAGACAATGACGATCAGGTCGACATTGGCCGCCACGGGCTTGAGCTGACCGCGCATGTCCGGCCGGCACAGCTCCGAATGCCGCGGCAGCTGCGCGACGATGACGCCAATGCCCTGGTTGCCCGGGCGCCAGACCACGCGGTCGCCGGTGACCAGCGCCGGCAGGTTGGCCCGCAAGTGGCAGCGGAACACCTGCCCGCTGTGTTCGCCCTCCAGTGCCTCGACCTCGACCTGTACGCCGAAATGCGCGATGACCAGCCCGGTCTGTTCCGGGCCCAGGTCGCCGCCCTCCAGCTCTTCGAGGGCACGGCTCTCGCGACGCGCGGCACGGGCGGCGCGCTCTTCCTGGATCTTCTCGATGCGCCAGCTTTGCCGGCGGTTGAGTTGGCGTTTGGCCATGGGTTGGGGTTGTCTCGGAGTTTTGGTGGGCGAGTCTAGCATGCCGAGCACGGCGGGCTGCGGCCTGTATGGCGCGTCGGTAGGCGGCTAGACTGGGTGACCCTGGTTAGATGATTGCCGGCCATGTCCGCCACCACGCTCACTCGTTTGCCCGTCCTGCGCGCGCTGCTGGCCCAGCTGCTGGCGCTGCCGCTCGTCTGGCTGCTGTCGCTCGGCCTGGTCTGGAGCTTTGCCGTGCGCCCGGGACTGCTCCTCGCGGCGTTCGCGCAGGGCGCCCTGGCCGCACTGATCGGGGCGCGGCTCGGCCTGTCGGTCTGGTGGCTGCCGATCAACCTGCTGTTCGTGCCCGGTCTGCTGCTGTTCCGCGATCTGGACGTGCCGGCATGGGCGCCGCTGAGCGGCTTCGCGCTGCTCTTGCTGCTCAACTGGAACGCCTTCGGCGAGCGGGTGCCGCTCTACCTGACCGGCTCGCAGACCGAGCGCCGGTTGCGCGCGCGGCTGGCGGTGTTGCCGACGGATTTTCGCCTCATCGATCTGGGCAGTGGGCTGGCCGGTACCCTGGTGCGGCTGGCGCGGGCATATCCGGCGGCGCGCTTCGTCGGGGTGGAAACCGCGCCGCTGACCTTCGCCCTGTCCTGGCTGCGCTGCCTGCCGCGGCGCAACTGCCAGGTCCTCCCGCTCAGCCTGTGGCGCGTCGACCTCGGCGAATACGATGTCGTCTACTGTTTCCTGTCACCGGCGCCCATGGCAGCGCTGTGGGAAAAGGCGCGGGCGGAAATGCGCCCCGGTGCGATGCTGATCAGCAACAGTTTCGCAGTGCCCGGCGTGGAACCGGCCGAGGTGCTGTCGATCGACGACTGGCGCGGTTCACGTTTGCTGATCTGGTACCCGGCCGGCCCGCCACCTGACGGCACCGGCACGAGCGGCTAAACTGCGCCGCACAGCCAAGGAGCCCCTCATGCAGAACCCGCAGAACCTGATCTGGATCGACCTGGAAATGACCGGTCTGGATCCGGACAACGACGTCATCATCGAGATGGCCACCATCGTCACCGACAGCCAGCTCAACGTGCTGGCCGAGGGGCCGGTCATCGCCGTGCACCAGAGCGACGAAGTCCTCGCCCGCATGGATGAGTGGAACACTCGCCAGCACGGCGGTTCGGGGCTGACCCAGCGTGTGCGCGAGAGCCGGATTTCCACGGCGGAGGCCGAGCGCCTGACCCTGGAATTCCTCGAGCAGTGGGTGCCCAAGGGCAAGTCGCCGATCTGTGGCAACAGCATCTGCCAGGACCGTCGTTTCCTCTACCGGCAGATGCCGACGCTGGAAGCCTACTTCCACTACCGCAATCTGGATGTCTCGACGCTCAAGGAGCTGGCAGCACGCTGGGCGCCGCAGATCATGGAAGGTTTCAAGAAGGGCGGTACCCACCTGGCGCTGGACGACATCCGCGACTCCATCGCCGAGCTGCGTCATTACCGCGAGCATTTCATCAAGGTCTGATAGAGCCGCTTCAGCGGCTAGCCACAAGCCGCAGAAAAAGCCAGATGGGCGTAGCGTCGATGTGAGAAACGACATCCACGCTACGCCGCTTGCAGCTTCCCGCCTGTTATTTCCCCAACTTGCGCAGTTCGTCCGACTCGACGATGCGCACGCCATCGCCTTCCTCCAGCGCCAGGCGCCACAGCGCCCGCGCCAGGGTGCAGGCTTCGATCCCGTGGTACTTGCCTGGCAAGAGCTGCGACAGCGGCGCGGCGATGCGTTCGCTCAGGCGCATTTCCAGACGCGGGCCGAGCAGTTGCGACGGGCGTGCGATGGTCAGCTGCGGCCAGTCCTGCTGCTGCAGCGCCGCTTCCATCTCACCCTTGACCTTGAGGTAGAAGATCGAGCTGTCCGGGTTGGCACCGAGCGAGCTGATCACCAGTAGATGCCGGGCCCCCATTTCCTTGGCGCGGCGGGCGAATGCCAGCACCAGGTCATGATCGATGGCGCGGAAGGCCTCCTGGCTGCCGGCCTGCTTGAGCGTGCTGCCCAGGCAGCAGAAGGCCGTGTCGATCGTGCCGCTCAGCGTCGGCAGCAGCGCCGGCAGCTCGCCGACCGGGTTTTCCAGGCGCTGATGCGCGGCCAGCGGCTTGCGCGTGGGCGCCAGCACGCGCTCGACGGTGGGTTCGTTGAGCAGTCGATCGAGCAGATGCTCGCCAGTGAGTCCGGTGGCGCCGGCAAGCAGAATGCGCTGTGGCGTCAAATACATGGTTGTGCTCCTGTGGCGATCATTGGGCGGCGCGCCGCTGCTGGAGTTCCTGCCAGCGCTGGACGACCGGTTCAGGTGCCCATAATTGCGGTTCCGATGCCTGATAGTCGTCGGCCTGCTCGCGTTCGGCAACCTTTGCCGAAGCGAGCGTGAAGGCCTGCACGATATCGTCGGTTTCCTGCAGGGCTTCGGCGAACAGCGCGCGGCCGAAGTAGGTGAAGTCGCTCTGTTCCGAGCAGCCGAACGACACGCGGTCGGCGCGCGCGGCGGTCATGATCAGGGTCTGCTGGTTCTTCAGCGGCTCGATGAAGCCGCCGGAATAGCAGGCAGAGATCACCACCACCGCCTTGCGTCCGGCCAGCGGCGCGAGCAGTCCGGCAAGGTCGCGGGCAGGCAGATCGTCCAGGCTCAGGCGCGGCTGGCTCAGCACCAGTTCGTGTTCGGCCGAGCCGTGACTGGTGAAGTAGAGGAAGATCAGGTCTTCCTCGCCGCTGCGCTCGGCCAGGGCACGGATGGCACGTCTCAGGTTCTCCCGGGTCGCCAGTGGGCGGTCGGCCAGGTGGTCGCGATGGTTGACCAGGCTGAGCTGGCCGTGGGCATGGAAACGTTCGGCCAGCAGCCGCTGCACGTAATCCGCCTCGCGCATGAACACACTCTGGCGACCATCGCCGGCGAGCGTCAGCGTATAGAGTTCCGCCGCCGGCGTGGACGGCGGCAGGGCGTCGATGGCCCTGTCGAGCAGGTCGCCCTGCTCCAGCAAGGCGATTTCCAGCGGATCGGGCAGGGCACGGCCCTGTTCGTCGCGGACGCGTCGGTCGTTGCGCCAGGTGCCGCGCATTTCGCTGCCGTCGGCAGCGGTCAGCACGCCTTCACCGTCGAAGCGTCCGACGCGAAAGCCGCCGGTATAGAAGCTGCCATCGGCGCGATCGAGGCGGCCCTGGCCGTGATAGCGCCAGCCGCGGAACTGGCCGACGTAGCGGCTGCCATCGCTGGCGATGTGGCTGCCGGTACCATTGAGCTCGCCGCGGACGAAGATGCCGCTCCAGAGGTTGCCGTCGAGATCCTCGTAGCGGCCCTGGCCATGGAACTGGTCATTCTCGAACTCGCCGCTGTAGCGCTCGCCCTGGCCGGTCACGTAGCTGCCGGCGCCGTTCAGGCTGCCGGCGCTGAAGTGGCCGCTGAGCTCGCCGTCGGCGTCGCGTCGGATGCCCGGCCCATCCGGCTGACCCTGGCTGAACTGGCCGCGATGGCTGAGGCCGTCGGCATAGTCCAGGCGGCCCATGCCGTGGTAGAGATTGTTGCGAAACTCGCCTTCGTAGACGGTGCCGTCCTGGCTGAAGCGACCGTGACCGTGCATGCGGCCGGCATGGAATTCACCCTGATAGACGCCGCCTTCGGCGTAGCTGAAACGGCCGAGGCCGTCGAACAGACCGTGCTTGAACTCGCCCTCGTAGCGATCGCCGGTGGCGCCGTTCCAGGTGCCGAAGCCGTGCCATTGGCCGTCCTTGAACTCGCCGAAGTAGTAGCTGCCGTTCGGGTAGTCGATACGTCCGCTGCCCTGCAGCAGGCCGTCGACAATCTCCCCGCGGTAGCGGCCGCCGTCGGGCAGCACTGCATCGGCAGGGGTGAATGGCTCGCCCTCGCCGCAGGCGGTGAGCAGGCCGATCAACAGCAGGGGAACGAGGCGCAGCATGCGGGCATCCGCTCAGGCAGGAGGCCCGCAGTATGCCGCAAACCCAACGGCCTGCGACATCCGCGCAGGCGCGCTGCTCAGAGGATGCACAGGGCCAGCGTTTCGGCGATGTAGGCCGGTTTCTCCGAGCCTTCGATCTCCATCACTGCGCGGGCCTTGAGCAGCCACTGGCCGGGGTTTTTCTCGTGAGCGTCGATCAGCGTCAGCCCCAGCCGTACCCGCGAGCCAACGCGCACCGGCTGAATGAAACGCAGGCTGTCCAGGCCATAGTTGACCCCCATGCGCGTGCCCTCGGGCACGACCAGCAGGTCTCCGGAGAGCATCGGCAGCAGTGAGAGCGAGAGGAAGCCGTGGGCGATGGTGCCGCCGAAGGGTGTCTGGGCGGCCTTCTCGGGGTCGACATGGATGAACTGGTGGTCGCCGGTACAGTCGGCGAACCGATCCACGCGCTGCTGATCGATGGTCAGCCATTCGGAATGGCCCAGTTCCTTGCCGATGTAGTCCTTGAGTTGCGCGACGGGTACCTGTGGCATGTGTCCTCCGGATTGTTCTTGTGATCCAGCATGGAAGGCTGTAGGGAGCGGCACGCGCCGAAGCGCGTCCTGGCACCGGGCTAGATCAGCACGGCGCGCAGCCCTGGCAAACCAGCATCGGCAGCGCGAATGGGCCGTCATAGCGCAGCGCGGGCGCCTGTGCGCATTGCCCCTTATACTGTCGCCATTTTGCGGGAGGCTCCCATGCTGCTCAGAGGCCTGACCTGGCTGGTCGCGTTCCAGCTGCTCGGCACCGTCCTCAACGTGTTGCTGCTGCCCATGCTGCCGGGACCCATCATCGGCATGGTGCTGCTGTTCGCCGGCCTGCTGGCGCGCGGACGCGCCAGCGAATCGCTGCAGCTGGCGGCAAGCAGCCTGCTGCGCTACCTGCCGTTGCTGCTGGTGCCGCCGGCAGTCGGCGTGATGGCTTATACCGAGGCGATTCTCGACGACTTCTGGGCCATCGTCGGTGTGCTGGTGATTTCGTTGCTGATCTCGCTGGTGTTCACCGGCTGGCTGATGCAGGCACTGATCCGGCGCAAACAGCGCCACCAGGAGGGCGCATGATGGAATTGCACTGGCACGCGGCCTGGCAGGCGCTCATCCATCATCCGCTGTTCGGCGTCGGCATCACCCTGACGGCATTCCAGCTGGCGTTCGCCGCCTACGAGAAGACCCGCTGGGTGTTCCTGCAGCCGGTGCTGGTATCGATGCTGCTAGTGGTCGGCATTCTGCTGCTGTGCGGCATCGACTATGCGGAGTACCGCGTCAGCGCCCAGTGGCTGACCCTGCTTCTCGGACCGGCCACCGTGGCCCTGGCCGTGCCGCTGTACCTGAACCTGCGGCGCATCCGCGAGTTGTTCGGACCGATCGTGATCACCCTGCTCGTCGCCGGTGTGTTCGCCACGGCGTTGGGTATGGCGCTGGCCTGGGCGTTCGGCGCGGACGAGATGATCCTGATGACCCTGGCGCCCAAGTCGGTGACCTCGCCGATCGCCATGCTGGTGGCCGAGCAGATCGGCGGCGTGGTGGCGCTGGCGGCGGTGTTCGTGATGATCACCGGCGTGCTCGGCGCGATTCTCGGTCCGGAACTGTTGCGCCGGTTTGGCGTTCAGCATCCTGCGGCCCGCGGCATTGCGCTGGGGCTGACCGCCCACGCCGTGGGCACCGCGCAGGCGCTGCAGGAAAGCGACGAATGCGGTGCCTTCGCGGCGCTGGCCATGAGCCTGATGGGGGTGATGACGGCGGTACTGCTGCCGCTGGCGGTTGCCCTGCTGCTGTGATGGAGTCCGCATGAAGTTGCCGTTGTTTCCGCTGGATACCGTGCTATTCCCCGGTTGCATGCTTGATCTGCAGATATTCGAGGCGCGCTACCTCGACATGGTCAGCCAGTGCCTCAAGGCCGGCCACGGCTTCGGTGTCGTGCATATCCTCGACGGCAGTGAGGTCGGCGCGGCGCCGGCGTCCTTCGCGCGCGTCGGCTGCGAAGCGCTGATTCGCGACTGGCAGCAACTGCCCAATGGTCTGCTCGGCATCCGGGTCGAGGGTGGGCGCCGCTTCGACGTCCAGACCTTCGAGGTGCTGCGCGATCAGCTGACCGTCGCTCAGGTCGCCTGGCGCAACGAGGGCGATGCCCTGCCGCTGGCCGAGGAACACGCTGACCTGCTGGTGCTGCTCGAGGCGCTCGGTCAGCACCCCATGGTGAAGACTCTGGGGCTCGGCGGCCCGGTGCGCGATCAGGCCGCGCTGGCCAGCCAGCTGGCCTATCTGCTGCCGTTCGAGGCCCGGCAGAAGGTCGAACTGCTTGGGCTGGATGACCCGGAGCTGCAACTGGCGCAGATTCAGAACCTGCTCGAGCAGCTGCAGGAAGGCGCGTAGCGGTCGAGCCGTGGTACTACTGATAGCGATACATCTGCATCGCCGTCGGTAGCGCCCAGACGCTGAACGCACCGAGCAGGCCCAGGCAGGCCGGCAGGATCAGCCACCACACCTTGGCCGGCAGCGCCGCCATCGGTGCGCGCCATTGCACCAGGGTCAGGCTGAGTGCGCAGATGCTCGCCGCGAGCAATGCACCGGCGGTGACGTCGGTCATCCAGTGCACCCCCAGGTAAACCCGCGAAAGCGCTATCGCCGTGGCCGGCAGGCTGGCCAGCACCAGCCAGGCCAGGCGCAGGCGTGGCGGCTGGTCGCGGCCGGCGAGTACGCCCAGGGTGAGAAAAAAGGCGAACGCGGCCGAACTGTGCCCGCTGGGAAAGCTGTAGCTGCTCAGCGGCTCCATCAGCACCTCCGGCCTGACACGGGCGAAGGAGGCCTTGAGTGCGCCGTTGGCCATGGCCGTGCCCAGCAAGGTAAGGATGGAAAAGATCGCGGCACGCCACTGGCGCAGGACCAGGAGCAGCACGCACAGCAATACGCCGGCCCAGAGCTGGGTCTGGAAGTCGCCCACGCGTGTGATCAGCACCATGACCCGATCGAGTGTGATGCTGCGTTCGCCCTGGATCACCGCAAGCAGCCCTTCGTCGAGCTCCTTGAGGTGCGGCCAGCCCAGAAACAGTCCGAGCAGGATCGCGATGCTCAGGCCGGTCGCCAGTGCAGTGACCCAGCGCAGCTGGCGCAGACTGCCGAAGGCAGTGGTGGCGATCAGCGTCAGCAACGCGCCGACGACCACCGCCGCCTCGCTCCAGAAACCTTCCTCCAGCGGCAGGCGCATGGCGGCGCCAGCACTCCAGCCCGGCAGCAGATAGGCCATCGACCAGCCGGCGGCGGCGCACAGGCTGACCAGCAGAAAACGCCCGAACGGCATGTCGAGCATGCCGGCGGTCATCGGCAGCATCGGCCGCAGCGGGCCGATGAAGCGACCGACCAGCAGGCTGGCAACGCCGTAGCGCTGGAAGTAATGCTCGGCACGTAGCAGCCACTCGGGATGGTCGCGCAGGCCGCGCAGGCTGCGGATGCCCTGGTGATAACGGCGGCCCAGGGCGTAGGACAACAGATCGCCGAGCAGCCCGCCGATGAAGCCCAGCACCAGGGTTTCGCCCAGGGTCAGCACGCCGTTGCCGGCCAGCACCGCGATGGCGAAGACCATCACCGTCCCCGGCACGATCAGCCCGACTACCGCCAGGCACTCCATGCAGGCGACGATCACGAGCGCCAGCCCCAGCCATTGGGGGTTGGCGGCCAGCCATTGGGTAAGGGTTTCGAGCCATTGGCCCATGCCGGTTTCCTTGAAGCAAGACCGCCTTTCGACCCGGCCAGAGGGCGCGGGGTTTCCTCGGCAAAGCATACTCGCCGGGACTGCCATGCGTACGCTGCCGTCGCGGCGGACGAATGCCGTGCGCCACCGCATGCCTTTCGCCGGGCGCCGCTGTGCGCGGGCGCGCAGCGTGGCTATAATCAGCCGCTTTCCCTTCAGTCAGGCCAGCTAGATCCATGACCGAGTCCGTACTCGACTACATGACCCGCCTGGGCCGCGCCGCGCGCGAGGCCTCGCGGGTGCTCGCGCGCGCCAGCACGGCGCAGAAGAACCGCGCCTTGCAGGCCGCCGCCGCGGCGCTCGATGCCGCTCGCGACGAACTGGTGCGGGCCAATGATCTGGACCTGGCCGGCGGTCGTGCCAATGGCCTGGACGCCGCCATGCTCGATCGTCTGGCGCTGACGCCAAAGGTGATCGACGGCATGATCGAGGGCCTGCGCCAGGTCGCCACGCTGCCTGATCCGATCGGCGCGATTCGCGACATGCGTTACATGCCATCCGGCATCCAGGTCGGCAAGATGCGGGTACCGCTGGGCGTGGTGGGCATCATCTACGAATCGCGGCCCAACGTGACCATCGACGCGGCCAGCCTGTGCCTGAAGTCGGGCAACGCGACCATCCTGCGCGGCGGCTCCGAGGCGATCCATTCCAATCAGGCGATTGCCCGCTGCATCCAGCTCGGCCTCGCCGAAGCCGGTCTGCCGGCTGCTGCCGTGCAGGTCGTGGATACCACCGACCGCGCCGCGGTCGGCGCGCTGATCAGCATGCCGGACTATGTCGACGTGATCGTGCCGCGTGGTGGCAAGGGCCTGATCGAGCGCATCAGCCGCGACGCCCGGGTTCCGGTGATCAAGCACCTGGACGGCATTTGCCACGTCTATGTCGACGTTGCGGCGGATGTGGACAAGGCCATCCGCATCGCCGACAACGCCAAGACCCAGCGCTTCGCGCCGTGCAACACCATGGAAACGCTGTTGGTGCACCAGGGCATCGCCGAGCAGGTGCTGCCGCCGCTGGCCGCCATCTACCGCGACAAGGGCGTCGAGCTGCGGGGCTGCCCGCGCACGCGCGCGCTGCTCGGCAACGAAGTGCTGGCGGCCAGCGAAGAGGACTGGTCCACCGAGTACAACGCGCCGATCCTGTCGATCCGCATGCTCGACTCGCTGGACGAGGCCATCGAACACATCAATCGTTACGGCTCGCAGCACACTGATGCGATCGTCACCGAGAACTTCACCGATGCCCGCCGCTTCCTCACCGAGGTGGATTCGGCGTCCGTGATGATCAATGCCTCGACCCGCTTCGCCGATGGGTTCGAGTACGGGCTGGGCGCGGAGATCGGCATCTCCACCGACAAGCTGCACGCCCGCGGTCCGGTCGGCCTGGAAGGGCTGACCAGCGAAAAGTACGTGGTCTTCGGCGACGGTCACGTCCGTACCTGATGAATCACGCAGGCGGCGCCCGGCGCATCGGCATACTTGGTGGCACCTTCGATCCGGTGCACATCGGTCACCTGCGCGGCGCGCTGGAAGTGGCCGAGATGTTCGGGCTCGACGAGCTGCGGCTGATTCCCAATGCGCGGCCGCCGCACCGCGATACGCCCAACTGCTCGGCGCAGGATCGCCTGGCAATGGTCCGCCTGGCGGTGCAGGATCTGCCGCCGCTGTGCGTCGATGCCCGCGAGCTGGAGCGGGACAAGCCGTCCTACACCATCGATACGCTGATGTCGCTGCGCGCCGAACTGGCGGCAGATGACCAGTTGCTGCTGGTGGTGGGCTGGGATGCCTTCTGCGGGCTGCCGACGTGGCATCGCTGGGAGGAGCTGCTCGATTACTGCCACATCCTCGTGCTGCAGCGACCGGATGCCGGTAGCGAGGCACCGCAGGAACTGCGTGATCTGCTGGCCGCGCGCAGCGTGCCGGACCCGCAGGCGCTCAGCGGCGGCAGCGGACAGATCGCCTTCGTCTGGCAGACACCCTTGGAAGTGTCCGCCACGCAGATTCGCCAATTGCTGGCCAGCGGCAAGTCGGTCCGATTCCTGGTTCCCGATGCCGTACTGGCTTATATCAACGCGCACGGACTGTACCGGGCGTCGAACTGAGGTTGTTTTCACGTTATGCAAACTGAAGCTTTGGTCCAGCTGGCGGTCGCCGCCCTGGAAGATCTGAAAGGCCAGGACATCACCACCATCGATGTCCAGGGCAAGACCAGCGTCACCGACTACATGATCATCGCCAGCGGCAGCTCCAGCCGGCACGTCAAATCGCTGGCCGAGAACGTGCTGGAAAAGGCCAAGGGGCAGGGTGTACGCCCGCTCGGCAGCGAAGGGCTGGACGGCGGCGAGTGGGCGCTGCTCGACCTGGGCGATGTGGTCGTCCACGTGATGCAGGTGCCGACTCGCCAGTTCTACGACCTCGAGCGCCTGTGGCAGGGCGCCGAGCAGAGCCGCGCGCAGCACGCCCACGACCCGGAGTAAACCGTGCGGATCAAGCTGGTCGCGGTCGGCTCGAAGATGCCGCGCTGGGTCGAGGACGGCTGGCAGGAATACGTCAAACGCCTGCCGTCCGAGCTGCCGCTGGAGCTGCACGAAATCCCGCTGAACACCCGTGGCAAGAACGCTGACGTGGCACGGTTGATTCGCCAGGAAGGCGAGGCCATGCTGGGCAAGGTCCAGCCGGGCGAGCGTATCGTCACGCTCGAGGTGCATGGCAAACCCTGGAGCACCGAGCAGCTGGCCGCGGAACTCGAACGCTGGCGGCTCGATGCTCGCAACGTCAACCTCATGGTGGGCGGCCCGGAAGGGCTGGCGCCTGAGGTCTGTGCACGCAGCGAGCAGCGCTGGTCGCTGTCGCCGCTGACCCTGCCGCACCCGCTGGTACGAATCCTGATCGGCGAGCAGATCTATCGCGCCTGGACGTTGCTGTCCGGTCACCCCTATCACAAGTAGTACGCGAACGCCTTCGATATGCCGCAACCGATTCAGCTCAAGGATCATGAAAAGGACGCCGTGCTGGTGCGCCAACGCGTGATCGTGGGCCTCGTTTTCGTGCTGCTGCTGATCGGTGTGCTGGTGGCGCGCATGTACTACCTGCAGGTCGTGCAGTTCGAGCACCACTCGACGCTGTCGGAGAACAACCGCGTTCACGTGCAGCCGATCCCGCCCAACCGCGGGCTGATCTTCGACCGCCAGGGGCGGGTCATCGCCGACAACCGCCCGAGCTTCAGTCTGACCGTCACCCGCGAGCGCGCTGGCGACTGGCGGGTCGTGCTCGACGCGGTGGTGGAGATTCTAGAGCTGGGCGAGGAGGAGCGCGGGCTGTTCGAGAAGCGCGTGCTGCAGGGACGGCGGCCGTTCGAGCCGGTGCCGATCATGTACGAGCTGTCCGAGGAACAGATCGCCCGTATCGCGGTGAACCAGTTCCGTCTGCCGGGCATCGAGGTGGCGGCGCAGCTGGTCCGTCATTATCCGCAGGGGCCGCATTTCGCCCATTCGGTAGGCTACGTCGGGCGGATCAACGAGCAGGAGGTCAAGCAGCTCGACCCGGTCAACTATGCCGGCACGCACCACATCGGCAAGACCGGCATCGAGAAGTTCTACGAGGACGAGCTGCACGGCCAGGTCGGCTACGAGGAAGTCGAGACCAACGCCCGCGGACGGGTCCTGCGGGTGCTCAAGCGGACCGATCCGATACCCGGCAAGGACATCACCCTGTCCCTCGATCTGGATCTGCAGGAAGCCGCCGAGGAGGCGCTGGGCGGGCGCCGTGGTGCGATCGTCGCGCTGCTGCCGGACACCGGCGAGGTGGTGGCGATGGTCAGCCAGCCAAGCTTCAACCCCAACCTGTTCGTCACCGGTATCAGCTTCAAGGACTATGGCGAGCTGCGCGACTCCATCGACCGGCCGCTGTACAACCGCGTGCTGCGCGGGCTGTATCCGCCGGGCTCGACCATCAAGCCGATGATGGCGGTGGCCGGCCTCGATGCCGGGGTGATCACGCCCACCAGCCGGGTCTTCGACCCGGGCTTCTTCCAGCTGCCCAACGTGCAGCACAAGTACCGCAACTGGAATCGCAGCGGCGACGGCTGGGTCGATCTCGACCTGGCCATTGCCCGTTCCAATGACACCTATTTCTACGACATGGCGCACAAGCTGGGCGTCGATCGCATGTACGACTACATGACCCGCTTCGGTCTTGGCCAGCGCGTGTCGCTGGACATGTACGAGGAAACCGCCGGGCTGATGCCGTCGCGTGACTGGAAGCGGGCGCGTTATCGCCAGCCCTGGTATCCCGGCGAGACGGTCATTCTCGGCATCGGTCAGGGTTACATGCAGGCCACGCCACTGCAGCTGGCTCAGGCCACGGCGCTGATGGCGACCCGCGGCAAGTGGATTCGCCCGCACCTGGCGCGCAGCATCGGTGGCGAGCCGCCGGTGGATCCGGAGCCGCTGCCGGATATCCAGCTGCGCGATCCGCGCTTCTGGGATTACGCGACCCACGGCATGGAGCAGGTACTGCACGGCGCCCGGGGTACGGCGCGGAAGGTCGGCGAAAGCTCGGTCTATCGCATCGCCGGCAAGAGCGGTACTGCGCAGGTCGTGGCGATCCGCCAGGGCGAGAAATACGACAGTGCCAAGCTGGCCGAGCGCCATCGCGACCATGCCCTGTTTGTTGCCTTTGCCCCGGTGCATGACCCGAAGATCGCGGTGGCGGTGATGGTGGAGAACGGCGAGTCCGGTTCCGGCGTCGCCGCACCGGTGGCCAAGCAGGTGATGGATGCCTGGCTGCTCGACGAGGAGGGCAAGCTCAAGGCCGAGTTCGCGCCGCCGCTGACTGCCGAAGGGAAGAAGCCATGAGCGGCAATTTCGACCGTACCCTGTCCCGCGAGGACGTGCTGCGCCGCCGCGCCAGCCTGTTGCAGCGCCTGCATATCGACGGGCTGCTGCTGGTGCTGCTGCTGGTGCTGGCCGCCGGCAGCCTGTTCATCCTCTATTCGGCCAGCGGCAAGAACTGGGATCTGGTCATCAAGCAGGCCACCTCCTTCGGACTTGGCCTCGGCGCCATGCTGGTGATCGCCCAGTTCGAGCCGCGGTTCATGGCGCGCTGGGTGCCGCTGGGCTATCTCGGCGTCGTGGCGTTGCTGGTCGCGGTCGAGGTGGCCGGACACACGGCGATGGGGGCGACGCGCTGGATCAACATCCCCGGCGTGATTCGTTTCCAGCCGTCGGAATTCATGAAGATCATCATGCCGATGACCATCGCCTGGTACCTGTCCTCGCGCAGCCTGCCGCCCAGCATCAAGCACACCGCGATCAGCCTGTCGCTGATCCTGGTGCCTTTCGTGCTGATCCTGAAGCAGCCCGATCTGGGTACCGCGTTGTTGATCCTGGCTTCCGGCGCTTTTGTGCTGTTCATCGGCGGGTTGCGCTGGCGCTGGATCATCGGTGCGGTGACGGCGGTGGTGCCGATCGCCGTGGCAATGTGGTACTTCGTGTTGCGCGACTACCAGAAGCAGCGGGTGCTGACCTTCCTCGATCCGGAAAGCGATCCGCTGGGCACCGGCTGGAACATCATCCAGTCGAAGGCGGCGATCGGTTCGGGCGGGGTGTTCGGCAAGGGCTGGTTGGCCGGCACCCAGTCGCACCTGGATTTTTTGCCGGAAAGCCATACTGACTTTATCATCGCCGTGCTCGCCGAAGAGTTCGGTCTGGTCGGAGTCTGCCTGCTCCTGCTGGTGTATATCCTGCTGATCACCCGCGGCCTGGTGATCACGGTGCAGGCCCAGACGCTGTTCGGAAAACTGCTGGCCGGTGCGTTGACGATGACCTTCTTTGTTTACGTTTTCGTCAATATCGGTATGGTCAGTGGGCTGTTGCCGGTGGTGGGGGTGCCTTTGCCCTTCATCAGTTACGGTGGAACTTCATTGGTGACCCTGCTGTCAGGGTTCGGGGTTTTGATGTCGATCCACACCCATCGCAAGTGGATCGCACAGGTTTGACGAGAGTGACTTTGTTGACTTCATTACGGCGGGGCTGGGTGGCACGGATGCTGGGTAGCGTAGGCTTGGCCGGCGCTGTGCTGGGGAGCGTGCCGCTGCAGGCCGCGGATTACACCGGCGCCAACGTGGACGAGTTCATCGCGGAGATGACCCGCGACTACGGTTTCGCCAGCGAACAGCTGCGTGATCTGTTCAAGCAGGCCGAGCGCAAGCAGGCCATTCTCGACGCCATTTCGCGGCCGGCCGAACGGGTCAAGCCGTGGAAGGAATATCGGCCGATCTTCCTCACCGACTCGCGCGTCGCCCAGGGTGTCGACTTCTGGCGCGAGAACGAGGCGGCGCTGTCCCGTGCCGAAGCCGAGTACGGCGTGCCGGCCGAAATCATCGTGGCGATCATCGGCGTGGAAACCTTCTATGGTCGCAACACCGGCAGCCATCGCGTGATCGATGCGTTGTCGACCCTGGGCTTCGACTACCCGCCGCGTCAGCCCTTCTTCCGCCAGCAGCTCAAGGAATTCCTGCTGCTGACCCGCGAGGAGCAGGTCGACCCGCTGACTCTCAAGGGTTCCTACGCCGGGGCCATGGGCCTGCCGCAGTTCATGCCGAGCAGCTTCCGCGCCTATGCCGTGGACTTCGATGGTGACGGCCACATCGACATCTGGAACAACCCCACCGACGCCATCGGCAGCGCCGCGAGCTATTTCAAGCAGCATGGCTGGGCCGCCGGTGAACCTGTAGTGGCGCGGGCGAAGGTCTCTGGCGAGCGCTTCGAGGAAGGCCTGACCGTCGGCCTCGAGTCGCAGAAGAACGCCGGAGAAATGCGCGCCCTTGGCTGGCAGTTCGACAAGTCGGTGGCAGACCAGACCGCCGTGACCGCTTTCCGCCTGGAAGGCGCCGAGGGCGACGAATACTGGCTGGGCCTGCCCAACTTCTATGTGATCACCCGCTATAACCGCAGCGTGATGTACGCCATGGCCGTACATCAGCTGTCCCAGCTGCTGGCTGACGCGCGAGGCGAACAATGAGCCCTCTCTGGACAAGACTGGTCGCCTTGGGCGTGACGGGAGCCCTGCTGGCAAGCTGCTCCTCGACCCCGGCGCCGAGCACCACGCCGAGCAAGAGCACCACCAGTAGCGGCCCTGGCGATTACGCGCGGCCGCACAAGGATGGCGCGCCCTGGTGGGACGTGGACGTCTCGCAGATCCCGGACGCCGTGCCGATGCCGCATTACGGGCCGTACAAGGCCAACCCCTATACGGTGCTGGGCAAGACCTACTTCCCCATCAGCGATGGCCATCGTTACTCGGCCACCGGGACGGCATCCTGGTACGGCACCAAGTTCCACGGACAGCCCACTGCCAATGGCGAGAAGTACGACCTCTACGGCATGAGCGCGGCGCACAAGACCCTGCCGCTGCCCACCTACGTCAAGGTCACCAACCTGGATAACGGACGCACCGTGACGTTGCGCGTCAACGACCGCGGCCCGTTCTATTCCGACCGGATCATCGACCTGTCCTTCGCCGCGGCGAAGAAACTGGGGTTCGCCGAGACCGGCACGGCGCGGGTCAAGGTCGAGGGCATCGATCCGCAGCAGTGGTGGGCGGCGCAGGGGCGCCCCGTTCCGGCGATGATGGCGCAGCCGCAGATGGCGGCGAGCAAGCCGGCCACCAGCATCGCCCAGCCGATCGAACAGTACACCCCGCCGCCGCAGCAGCACGCTGCGGCGACGGTGCCGCTGGAAATCGACGCAAAAAAAAACGCTTCGCCCGCAGCCTCTGGCCTGTTTCTCCAGGTTGGCGCCTTCGCCAATCCGGATGCGGCACAGCTGCTCAAGGACAAGCTGAGCGGCGTGGTGTCTGCACCGGTGTTCATCAGCTCGGTGGTACACAACCAGCAGACCCTGCACCGGGTGCGGCTGGGGCCCATCGACACGCCGGATGAGGCCGTGCAGCTCGAGCAGAGCGTTCGCCTGGCCAACCTCGGGCAGCCGCGGCGGGTCGCGGCCGACTGAGCCTTTGCAATCCCTGCCTTGTTTTACCTGACTAACTTGAGATTCGGATGAACATCACCAGCCTCGTGCAACGCTTCATTGTCCTGACTCTGCTGACGGTCGCTCCGACCGTCTGGGCGGCCCAGATCCTGCCGTCGGCTCCGCAGCTGGCGGCCAAGTCCTACATGCTGATGGACGCCGCCAGCGGCGAGGTGCTGGTCGAGCACAACGGGGACGAACGCCTGCCACCGGCCAGCCTGACCAAGCTGATGACCGCCTATATCGCCACCCTGGAGATCCAGAAAGGGCAGATCAGCGACAACGACATGGTCACCGTCAGCGAGAAGGCCTGGCGTACCGGCGGCTCGCGCATGTTCATCCAGGTCAACACCCAGGTTTCGGTGGATGACCTGCTGCACGGCATCATCATCCAGTCGGGCAACGACGCCAGTGTCGCGATGGCCGAGCACATCGCCGGCAGCGAAGAAGCCTTCGCCGACATGATGAACAGCACCGCGCAGCGCCTGGGGATGAGCAACACCCACTTCGTCAACGCCACCGGCCTGCCACATCCGGAGCACTACTCCTCGGCCAATGACATGGCCAAGCTGGCGCGGGCGATCATCTACGAAGACCCTGCGCACTACGCGATCTATGCGCAGAAGGAGTTCTTCTGGAACAACATCAAGCAGCCCAACCGCAACCTGCTGCTGTGGCGCGACAAGACCGTCGACGGCCTGAAGACCGGCCACACCGAAGAGGCCGGTTACTGCCTGGTGGCGTCCGCCGTGCGTGACAACATGCGCCTGATCTCCGTGGTGTTCGGTACCGACAGCGAGCAGGCCCGTGCCGCGGAGACCCAGAAGCTGCTGACCTACGGCTTCCGCTTCTTCGAGACCCGCACCTTCTACCAGAAAGGCACCGAGCTGGCCGAAGCCCAGGTCTGGAAGGGGCAGCAGAGCAAGCTCAAGGCCGGTCTGGCTCAGGACCTGACCATGACTCTGCCACGCGGCCAGGTAGAGAAGCTGCAGGCTGTCATGAGCTTCAACGGCACGCTGACCGCGCCGATCCAGCAGGGCGACGTGATCGGCAAGGTCGAGGTCAAGCTGGACGACAAGGTCGTGCGCAGCACCGATCTGGTGGCGCTGGAAACCGTCGAAGAGGGTGGGCTGTTCCGCCGTTTTTGGGATAGCATTCGCCTGTTCTTCTACAGCCTGTTCAACTGACCACGCTCGAGTGCGCTCCGGCTGACCCCGCCGCGGCGCACGTGCGGATCACGAGTCCGTTACGCCATGACCGATAGCCAAGACGATATCGCTGCACCCAAGATCGACTTCCCCTGCGAGCGCTACCCGATCAAGGTGATCGGCGAGGCCGGCGAGGGGTTCCGCGAGGTGGTGATCGAAGTCATTCAGCGCCATGCGCCGGACTTCGACGAGACCACCGTGGTCACCCGTGACAGCCGCAACGGACGCTTCCTTTCGCTGCAGGTGCTGATCACCGCCACCGGTGTCGAGCAGCTGCAGGCCATCCATGTCGACCTGCGGGCCACCGGTCGTGTCCACATGGTGCTGTGATGACCCACGACGTGGGTGTGCGTGAGCTAGGGCTGATCGAGTATCGGGCTGCCTGGCAGGCCATGCAGCATTTCACCAATACGCGCGATGCAGACAGCGGCGACGAGATCTGGCTGCTGCAGCATCCGCCCGTATTCACGCAAGGCCAGGCCGGCAAGGCCGAGCACCTGCTGTTTCCGGGCGAGATTCCGGTGGTGCAGGTGGACCGCGGCGGTCAGGTCACCTATCACGGGCCGGGTCAGCTGGTCGGCTACCTGTTGCTGGACGTACGTCGGCTCGGCATCGGCGTGCGTGAGCTGGTCAGCCGCATCGAGCGGAGTCTGATCGATCTGCTGGCCGGGTACGACGTCGAGGCGGTGGCCAAGCCCGATGCACCGGGCGTTTATGTCGGCGGCGCGAAGATCGCTTCCCTGGGCCTGCGCATTCGCAACGGCCGGTCCTTCCACGGCCTGGCGCTGAACGTGGACATGGATCTCGAACCTTTCCGGCGCATCAACCCCTGCGGTTATGCAGGGTTGCCCATGACCCAGTTGCGTGACCTGATCGGGCCGATCGACATCTCTGAAGTGGCCGATCGACTGCGTGATCATCTGGTCCGGCAGCTCGGATACGCGCAACAGAAGACCCTCGCGGGCGGAATCGAAGCTTATGAGTAGTGTAGAAACGGCAGGCAAGCGCCCGGCCAAGGTTGAGGCTGGCGTCAAACTGCGCGGTGCCGAGAAGGTCGCGCGGATTCCGGTGAAGATCATCCCCACCGATGAATTGCCGAAGAAGCCGGACTGGATTCGCGTGCGCATCCCGGTATCGCCGGAGGTGGACCAGATCAAGCAGACCCTGCGCAAGCACAAGCTGCACAGCGTCTGCGAGGAGGCCTCCTGCCCGAACCTGGGCGAGTGCTTCTCCAGCGGTACCGCCACCTTCATGATCATGGGCGACATCTGCACGCGCCGCTGCCCGTTCTGCGACGTCGGCCATGGCCGGCCGAACGCGCTGGACCCGGATGAGCCGAAGAACCTCGCCCAGGCTATCGCCGACATGCGCCTGAAGTACGTGGTCATCACGTCGGTGGACCGGGATGACCTGCGCGACGGCGGCGCCCAGCATTTCGCTGACTGCCTGCGTGAGATTCGCAAGCTGTCGCCGTCCATTCAGCTGGAGACCCTGGTGCCGGATTATCGCGGGCGCATGGAAATCGCCCTGGAGATCACCGCCACTGAGCCGCCGGATGTGTTCAACCACAACCTGGAAACCGTGCCGCGGTTGTACAAGTCCTCGCGCCCGGGGTCGGACTTCGAGTGGTCGCTGGATCTGCTGGAGAAGTTCAAGCAGCGCGTGCCGGGCGTTCCAACCAAGTCGGGGCTGATGCTCGGCCTTGGCGAGACCGACGAGGAAGTCATCGAGGTCATGCAGCGCATGCGCGAGCACGACATCGACATGCTGACCCTCGGCCAGTATCTGCAGCCGTCGCGCAACCATCTGCCGGTGCAGCGCTTCGTGCACCCGGACACCTTCGCCTGGTTTGCCGAGGAAGGCATGAAGATGGGCTTCAAGAACGTCGCCTCGGGCCCGCTGGTGCGCTCCTCGTACCACGCCGACCAGCAGGCTCACGGCGCCAAGCACGACTGATCGGACCCGGCGGTCCGGTCGTTCCAAGCAAAGCCGCGCAGGCGTCGAATCGCCTCCGCGGCTTTTTTGTTGCCCGCGTGGCGGAATCCGTTCGGTTTGCCAGCGAAGCGTTGGCAAGAAAATTGCGGCATTACGCCGCATTAGACTTTGGTCTATAGTGGTGCTCGTTTACACCATGAGGCCAACCGAGGGCCACTGCAGATGAACGAACCCCAGTTGAAGGACTTGCTTGACGATCTGGATGCCGCAAAGGTCGAGTGCGACGCGATGAGCCGCCTGGTCGTGACGCGTCTGGCCAAGCAGCGTATTCCGTACCGTGCGATGTTGGGGCAGGTCGAGCTGGACGGTAAGGTGGTTGCGCCACACTTCTGGGTCGAAGCCGATGGCTGCGTCATCGACTACCGTGCTCGCCAGCGGTTGGGCGGCGACCAGCGGGTTCCCCATGGCGTCGTACCGCGCGAAGCGGTCAAGGCCCATTACCAGGGGCAGCAGGTGGTGATCGATCCGCTTCCCGATTACCTCTATGAAGTCGCGATCAAGCACTGAGGCCGTCTGGCACTCACGTAGAGGCTGAACGCAAAAAAAGCCCCGGCATAACCTGCCGGGGCTTTTTCGTTGGCTGAGGTTAGTCAGGGCTGCGCGCGCAGACGGCCGAGCAGTTCCTGGGTGGGATGACCGTCGGCGGGCCAGCCGAGGCGCTGCTGGAAGCCGCGGATGGCCTTGCGCGTATTGGCACCGATGATGCCGTCCGGGGTGCCGGGGTCGAAGCCCTGAGCGACAAGGCGCTCCTGCAGCTCCAGGCGCTCCGAACGGCTGAGCGGCTGCTCGCCACGCGGCCAACTACCCGCCACCTGGCCCTTGCCCTGGAAGCTCTCGGACAGCAGCCCGATGGCCAGCGCGTAGGCCGAGGAGTTGTTGTAACGCAGGATCGCGCGGAAATTGTCCATGATCAGGAATGCCGGACCACGGTGTCCGGCTGGCAGCAGCAGGCTGGCATTGGCTTCGTCTCGTCCGCTGGGCAGGTCGCGTAGGCCGAGGCGGCGCCATTCCGCCAGTGGCTTGCGGATCTCGTTGTCGGCCAGGGCGTAGTCGAAGCCGCTGGGCAGCTGCACCTCGAAGCCCCAAGGCTGACCTAGCTTCCAGCCAGAGGCCTGCAGGTAGTGTGCGGCGGACGCCAGGGCATCGGCCGAGCTGTTCCAGATGTCGCGCTTGCCGTCACCGTCGAAGTCCACCGCATGGGTGTTGTAGGTGGTCGGGATGAACTGCGTCTGACCCATGGCGCCAGCCCAGGAACCGCGCATCTGCTGCGGTGACACGTCGCCGTGCTGGAGGATCTCCAACGCCGCGATCAGCTGGCTCTTGGCAAAGGCGGGGCGGCGCCCTTCATGGGCGAGGGTGGCCAGCGAGCGGATCACCGACTTGTCGCCCATGATCTGGCCGAAACTGCTCTCAAGGCCCCAGACGGCGACCAGGGTTTCGCGATCGACGCCGTAGCGTGCCTCGATGCGGTCCAGGGTTGCGGCGTGCTCGTTCAACAGGCGCTGTCCGCTGCGGACCCGCTGGGGCGAAATCGCGCTTTCCAGATATTGCCAGATCGGGCGCGTGAACTCAGGCTGGCTGCGATCGGCTTCGATCACCGCCGGATCGGGCTGCACCCCGGCGAAGGCGCGCTCGAACGTGGTGGCGGAAATGCCCGCTGCCAGGGCTTCTGCACGGAACTGCTCGCGCCACTGGCTGAAGCTGAGATGCGTGGCTTCTGCTGGCGCGTCGACGACGGCATTGTCGCTACGCTGACCGGAGGGGGCGGCCGCGTTGCCGACAAGAGAAGACTGCGCGAGGGGTTCGGCGGCACAGGCGACCACCAGGCTCATCGCAGAGGCAGCGACCAGCGTTCGCAGCAGCAGAACGGGAACGAAGGTGTAATACATGCACCACTCTCGAAAGGTGTGTCGGCCGCTGACATTATCACGCTTTCGGGGTGTTGGGTTTTCAGGCCGTCAGAAGGACCGAAGCCTCCCAGTTGGTGGACTGGGAGGCTTCGCGGCGGTAGCTGCCCTTGCCTTTCTTGGGCGTTTCCTGGCGCTGGCGGAACAGCGGTTGCGCGACCAGACGTTTGGCCTTGTTCGGCCGCTTCTTGCGTGTGCTCATGATGTATCCCTCAGGTAGCCCGGCATCGGGCGAGGGCATCATAGGGCTTGTACAAAAAATGTCCAGCAGGCGGCGATGTCAGCCCGCGCCCAGCCGGCGGCCGCTCAGCTGCAGGCAGATATTGGCCAGCCCGATCCAGGGGTCGCCTTCGGCCTGGCCCTTGATCTGCTCGTCGATGCGCTGTGCAGCCATCAGCAAGCGGCTCCAGCCTGCGGCGTCGTGCCGTTGCAGTGCCTTGGAGACCAACGGGCGTCGTTTGTCCCAGACCGGTGGGCGAGCCTGGCTGAAGGCGCGATCGAGCGGAACGCCCTGACCATACTGCTGGGAGATGTTGGCCAACAGGCGCAGCTCGCGCGCCAATGCCCAGAGGATCACTGGTGCCTCCACGCCCTCGCCGCGCAAGCCCTCGAGCATGTGCAGCGCATGAGCGGCCTGCCCTTGGAGCGCCGCGTCGATGAGGCCGAAGACGTCGTAGCGGGCGCTGTCGGCGACGGCGGCTTGCACGGTATCGGCGCTGATCTGGCCGGCGTCGGCCAGCAGTTTCAGCTTCTCGATTTCCTGGGCGGCGGCGAGCAGATTGCCTTCGACTCTCGCGGCGATCAGCTCGACGGCTTCCTGGTCAGCGGACAGGCCGACCTGGGCCAATCGCTGGCGGATCCATTGCGGTAGCTGCGCGGCATCCACCGGCCAGATCTGCAGGAACTGCACGTCCTTGCCTTCAATCAGCGCCTTGGCCCACTTGGTCTTCTGCGTACTGCCGTCGAGCTTGGGCAGGCTGATCAACAGCACCGTATCGTCGGCCGGGCGCGCCAGGTAGTCCAGTAGCGCCGCGGCGCCCTTGTCCCCTGGCTTGCCGTTGGGAATGCGCAACTCGATCAGGCGTTTTTCCGCGAACAGCGACAGGCTGGCGCCAGCCTCGATGAGCTGGCCCCAGTCGAAACCGGTCTCGACATGAAAGACCTGGCGCTCACTGAACCCCTGTGCACGGGTAGCCGCGCGAATCGCATCGCAGGCTTCCTGGCACAGCAGATGCTCGTCGCCACAGACCACGTAGACGGGCGCGAGAGCGCCTTGCAGGTGCTTGCCGAGTTGGGCGGGGGAGAGCTTCATGGGCAGAAGACAGGGGCGCTACGGCCCCCGTGCAGGCTCAGCGGACGGGTAGCTGGATGGGCGACTGCTGCGGTTGCGCGTCCTGGGCGCGGCGGGCGGCTTCGACGGCCTCCGCCTCGGCGCGTGCCTTGGCTTCGGCTTCCTGCTGCAGGCGGTCGAGCTGTGACGGCGTGATGCGCTGGATACGCAGGGCGAGCTGCTGCAGCAGTTCGCGGCGCATTTCCTGGCGCAGCTGGTCGCCTTCCTGGGACGAGCCGATCAGGTTGTTGCTGTCGTGCACGTAGACCTTCTGCACCTCGATGCTGTCTTCGAGCAACAGCAGGTTCTGCGGGCCGCGGAATTCGTAATCGAGAGTGCTGGTCAGCTCGTACTCGGCGCTGCGTGCCGAGCTGGTGTAGCTGGCGGTGCGTTGGCGGGTCTGCTCGCGGGCCAGGTTGAGGCTGTACTTCGCGCTGGGGGTCACCCGCACGCCATTGCTCTGCAGCAGGCTCTCGAGCTGCTGGACCGTCTCGCCATAGCTGTTGCGGGCCTGCAGATCGATTTCCTTGAGACCGAACTCCACATCACCGGTGCCGCGCAGCTGGAAACCGCAGGCGCTCAGCAGCAATGTCAGACCCAGCACCACCAGATTCCGTTTGTTCATCTTGTTATCCCCTTGCAGGCCCGGCGCAGGCGCCGGGACCGAATCAGTTAGCGACGATGTTGACCAGCTTGCCCGGCACCACGATGACCTTGCGGATGGTCAGGCCTTCGGTGAAGCGCAGTACGTTCTCGTTGCCGCGCGCGGCGGTCTCCACCTCTTCCCGGCTGGCGCTGGCCGGCACTTCGATCTGGCCGCGCAGCTTGCCGTTGACCTGTACCACCAGGGTCAGGCTGTCCTGCACCAGGGCGGCCTCGTCGAACTTGGGCCACTGCGCGTCGATGATCGCGCCCGGCTTGCCCAGCTGCTGCCAGAGTTCGTGGCAGATATGCGGGGTGATCGGTGCCAGCAGCAGGGCGACGGTTTCCAGGCCTTCCTGCAGCAGGGCGCGGTCCTGTTCCCCGGCGGTCGGCGCTTTCTCCAGCACGTTCATCAGCGTCATGACCTGAGCAATGGCGGTGTTGAACTTGTGGTGCTGGCCGACATCGGTGCTGGCCTGCTTGATCGCCAGATGAATCGCGCGGCGCACGGCCTTCTGCTCATCGTTAAGTGCGGCCACATCGAGCGCGCCCGGAAGTCCGGCGCTGACATGCGCGTGGGCCAGGCGCCAGACGCGGCGCAGGAAGCGGCTGGCGCCCTCGACGCCGGAGTCGGACCATTCCAGGCTCATGTCCGGCGGCGAGGCGAACATCATGAACAGACGGCAGGTGTCGGCGCCGTAGGCATCGATCATCGCCTGCGGGTCGACGCCGTTGTTCTTCGACTTGGACATCTTCTCGGTGCCGCCGATCTCCACCGGCAGGCCGTCGGTCTTGAGCCTGGCGCCGATGACCTTGGCCTTGGCGTCACGCTCGACCTCGACGTCGGCCGGGTTGAACCAGTCCTTGCCGCCGTTTTCCAGGGTGCGGTAGTAGGTCTCGGCGACCACCATGCCCTGGGTCAGCAGGTTCTTGAACGGCTCATTCGAAGACACCAGCCCTTCGTCGCGCATCAGCTTGTGGAAGAAGCGCGCATAGAGCAGGTGGAGGATGGCGTGTTCGATACCGCCGATGTACTGATCCACCGGCAGCCAGTGGTTGGCCGCCTGCGGGTCGACCATGCCCTTGTCATAGTTCGGGCTGGCGTAGCGGGCGAAGTACCAGGACGACTCGACGAAGGTGTCCATGGTGTCGGTTTCGCGCTTGGCCGGTGCGCCGCATTTCGGGCACGTGCATTCGTAGAACTCGGGCATCCTGGCGAGCGGCGAGCCGGCGCCATCCGGCACCACGTCTTCGGGCAGCACCACCGGCAGCTGGTCTTCCGGCACCGGCACGTCGCCACAGCTGTCGCAGTGGATGATCGGGATCGGGCAGCCCCAGTAGCGCTGGCGGCTGATACCCCAGTCACGCAGGCGGAACTGGGTACGCGCCTGGCCGAGGCCCTTCTTCTGCAGCGCCACTTCGATGGCATCGAAGGCGCCTTCGAAATCCAGGCCGTCGTAGATCCCGGAGTTGATCAGCTGGCCGTGCTCGCCGTAGGCGTCCTGCCAGGGGGCGGGTGTCTCGTCGCCGGCACTGGTGCGTACCACCGGCTTGATCGGCAGGCCGTACTTGCTGGCAAATTCGAAGTCGCGCTCGTCATGTGCCGGCACGGCCATGACCGCGCCCTCGCCGTAGTTCATCAGCACGTAGTTGGCGACCCATACCGGCAGCAGCTCGCCGGTCAGCGGGTGCTGCACGCGCAGGGAAGTGGCCAGGCCCTTCTTCTCCTGGGTGGCGATGTCGGCTTCGGCAACGCCGCCGCGCTTGCACTCATCGATGAAGGCCTGCAGCTCGGGGTTGTGCTGCGCCGCCAGGGTGGCCAGCGGATGCTCGGCGGCGACGGCCACGTAGGTCGCACCCATCAGCGTATCGGGGCGGGTGGTGAAGACCTTCATCACACCTTCGTTGCCGATGCTGGCGACGTCGTAGGGGAAGCTGATCTCCATGCCGCGCGACTTGCCGATCCAGTTGCGCTGCATGGTCTTGACCTGCTCGGGCCAGCCGTCCAGCTCGTCCAGACTTTCCAGCAGCTCGTCCGCGTAGGCGGTGATCTTGAAGTAGTACATCGGGATTTCGCGCTTCTCGATCAGCGCGCCCGAACGCCAGCCGCGGCCGTCGATGACCTGCTCGTTGGCCAGCACGGTCTGGTCGACCGGGTCCCAGTTCACCGTGCCGTTCTTGCGGTAGATCACGCCCTTCTCGAACAGGCGGGTGAACAGCCACTGTTCCCAGCGGTAGTAGTCCGGCTTGCAGGTGGTGACTTCGCGCGACCAGTCGATGGCCAGGCCCAGGCTTTTCAGCTGGGCCTTCATGTAGGCGATGTTCTCGTAAGTCCATTTGGCCGGCGCCACCTGATTCTTCATCGCGGCGTTTTCGGCCGGCATGCCGAAGGCGTCCCAGCCCATCGGTTGCAGCACGTTCTTGCCCTGCATGCGCTGGTAGCGAGCGATCACGTCGCCGATGGTGTAGTTGCGCACGTGGCCCATGTGCAGCTTGCCGCTGGGGTAGGGGAACATCGACAGGCAATAGAAGGTGTCCTTGCCGGGCTGTTCGCTCACTTCAAAGGATTTCTGCGAATCCCAGTGGGATTGCGCGGCGGCTTCGATCTCGCGGGGCTGATACTGTTCGTGCATGGCTACTGGCGTTGGGTAGGGGCTGGCTCTCCGCGAATGCGCTGGCGCAGGCGCGGCAGGCAGGTCCGAAGGACCCTGTGCAAACGCGACCCGGCGGGTGGCGGGCGGAGGCATGGAAGCGCCGTAGCATACATGACCCCCCGCAGCCTAGGGAAACCCGATTTGCCGTCAGCGCCTTGGGTTCCGTCCGTCGTGTCCGGCTTGAGCGGGCCAGGCTGAGCTACGCTTGATCCAGGGGCGGGACGAACGTGAGGTGAGGTAGATGGACAGAGAGCCGCGAGCGGAGGACAGCAGTCTATATGCACGGGTGCTGCAGCGTTTGACGTCGGCGCTGCAGGAGGCGGAGCGAAGCGCGTCCGGTGAGGCGGATGTCGCCGGCGAGCTCGAGGTGCGCGGGCTGACCCCCGCCGAGTTCGAGTTGATCCGTGCCTATCTGCAGCGCGATTCCCAGTGGCTTTCCGGCTGGCATGCCGCCGCCGAGGAACAGGCCCATCTCACGCGCCAGGCAATGCGACCCGCCGTACGCGGGGGTAGTCGCCAGCGACATGGCATGCGCCCGAGGCATGCCCCCTTGCATCTGCAGCAAACTCTGAGCTGCGCCCTGTGCAATGCCGAGGTGAGCTGGCCGGAAGGTGCCGGGCCTGCGGCATGCCCGGCATGCGGTTCGCAGTTGCTGCGTGCCCGGCAACGGCTGCACACCTACCCGCGGCATTGAGCTCAGCCTGCGCCGACAAATCGGCTGACAGCCGCTAGAGTGTCGTCCTTTGCCGGAGAGCTGGGATGCCGATTCGTTATTTCTTCAAGCAACTGCTGTTGCCACCAGGTGTGCTGTTGCTTCTGTTGCTGCTGGGCTGGTGGCTGCGCCGCCGCTCGCCAAGGCTGGCGGCGCTGTGTTTCGTCACTGGCTTCACCGGGCTCTGGCTGATGAGCCTGCCGATCGTCGTCGAATGGACGGCGCGCGCGGTGGAGCGCGAGCCGGCACTGGTGGAGGCACGCTGGTCGCAACTGAGCGGGCAAGCCGGAGCCATTGTGGTACTGGGCGCGGGCCGGGAGCAGAACGATCCGGCCTGGGGCGGCGATCAGCCGGGCTACACCGCGCTGGAGCGCCTGCGTTATGCGGCACGACTGGCCAAGGCCAGCGGGCTGCCGATTCTCACCAGTGGCGGTCTGCATTACGGGCAGCCGCCCAGCGAGGCCATGCTCGGTGCAGAGGTGCTGCAGCGCGACTTCGGCGTGGCCACGCGCTGGCTCGAGGAGCGCAGCCGGACCACCTGGGAGAATGCCCTGTTCAGCGCCGAGATGCTGCGCGCCGCCGGCGTCGAGCGGGTGGTGCTGGTCACCTCGGCCGCACATATGCCGCGCTCGCGCTGGTGCTTCGAGCAGAACGGCATCGAGGTGATCGCCGCGCCCGTCGGCTTTATGGGCGGGCACAACGCGCGTCCGCTCGATGGCTGGCTGCCGGAATCCAAGGCATTCTGGCAGAACGGCCTGCTGCTCAACGAAGTGGTGGGGATGGCGGTGTACCCGCTGGTTTATCGCTCGGCGAACGAATGAGCGGCATGCTTTCTCCCAGTCGCAGGGACACAGAGTGTCCCTATGCGGACTTGCGTCTGACCAGTGCCCAGCCGAGCAGCAACGCGCATACCGCGATCAGCGGCCAGGAGCGCCAGCGCAGGTAGGGCGTAAGCCCCTGCATCGGCGTGACCTCGCCATACAGCACGGCCTGTTCGAACTGCGGAATCTGCTCGGTGATGCGCCCATAGGGGTCGATCAGCACGGTGATGCCGTTGTTGGTCGCGCGGATCATCCAGCGTCCGGCCTCCAGCGCGCGCATCTGCGCCATCTGCAGATGCTGCAGCGGGCCGATAGAGCGGCCGAACCAGGCATCGTTGCTCACCGTCAGCAGCAGATCGCTCTGCGCCGCGAGGCCGGCGGCGAACTCCGGATAGACCACCTCGTAGCAGATGTAGGGCGCGATCTGCAGGCCTCTGGCTTGCAGCAGCGGCTGGCCAGGTTCGCCGCGGGCGAAGTCGGACATTGGCAGGTCGAAGAAGGCGATCAGCCCGCGCAACAGTTCCTGCAGCGGCACGTACTCGCCGAACGGCACCAGCTTCTGCTTGAGGTAGGTGCCGGCACCCTCGCCAGCGGTGGTCAGGCCGTTGTAGTAGCGCAGCTCGCCATCGGCGTTGGGCTGGCGCACCGGCACACCGGTGATCAGCGCCGATCCGCGCTGCTCGGCGAAGCCAGCCATCATCGCCAGGTAACCTTCGGCGTGTTCCTTGAGGATCGGCACGGCGGTTTCCGGCCAGACGATCAGGTCCGCCGGGCGGCTGCGAAAGGTCATGTCGCGGTACAACAGCAGCTGCATCTCCAGCTTCTTGGGGTCCCACTTCATGCTCTGCTCGACGTTGCCCTGTACCGCAACCACGCTCAGGGGGTTGCCCTTGTCCTGGGTCCAGGCGCGATCCTTGAGCGCCAGTCCGGTCAGCCAGGGGGCGATCAGCAACAGGATGCCAGCCGCCAGACGCGGCTTGTCGGCACGCAGCCGCGGCAGCGCGACGAGCAGGGTGGCGCTCAGGGCGATGGCGAAGCTCAGCAGCCAGACGCCACCCACCGGTGCCAGGCCGGATAGCGGGCCGTCGAGCTGACTGTAGCCGATATAGAGCCAGGGAAAGCCGGTGAGCAGCCAGCCACGCAGGGCGTCGAAGGCCAGCCAGAGCGCGGTGAAGGCCAGCGCGTCACCGAGCGCCGAATGGCGATTGCGCAGCAGCCGCACCCAGAGCCAGCCGAGCAGGGCGAAGAACAGCGCCAGGCCGGCGACAAAGCCGAACGTCAACAGCCCGGCCAATGGCGGCGACGCCGCGCCAAAGTCATGGATGCTCACATAGACCCAGCTGACGCCCGAGGCGAACAGGCCGAAGCCGTAGCACCAGCCGCGTTGCGCCGCCTGTTTCGGCCCGGTTTCGCGCAGGCCGAGGTAGAGCAGTGCCACCGACAACAGGGCCAGCGGCCAGATGTCGAAGGGGGCCAAAGAGAGCGTGGTCAGCGTGCCGGCCAGTAGCGCCAGCAGATTGCCCGGCCAGCCGGGGCGGGTGAACCAGTGCATGGGGTTTCCTTGGGCGGGGATTGCGGCGCAGGCTAAGGGCAACGAGGCGATCGGGCAAGCTGGCCGATCGCTTGCCGCCCGCGGGCGGGCGGCAAGTCGCAGGTCAAGCGCTTTCCAGGCGGCTCAGGCGCAGCATGTGCACGCGGCGGCTGTCGGCGTTCAATACGCGAACGCGGAAACCGTCGATCTCGGTCACCTCGTTGCGCTTGGGCAGATGGCCAAAGGTGCTCATCACCAGGCCGGCAACGGTATCGAACTCGTCGTCGGGGAAGGCGCTGCCGAAGTACTCGTTGAAGCTGTCGATCGGCGTCAGTGCTTTGACCAGGAAGTCGCCGCTGGGCAGCGGTCGGATATAACTGTCTTCCTCGACGTCGTGCTCGTCCTCGATATCGCCGACGATCTGCTCGAGCACGTCTTCGATGGTCACCAGGCCGGCCACGCCGCCGTATTCGTCAATGACGATGGCCATGTGGTTGTGGTTGGCGCGGAACTCGCGCAACAGCACATTGAGGCGCTTGGATTCGGGCACGAAGGTGGCCGGGCGCAGCAGGTCCTTGATGTCAAAGTTCTGCTGGTCCTCCTTGAGGATCAGCGGCAGCAGATCCTTGGCCAGCAGCACGCCGATCACCTCGTCGAGGCTCTCGCCGACGACCGGATAGCGCGAATGCGCGGCAGCGATGATGGCGGGGAGGAATTCGCGTGGAGACTGGTCGGCCTTGATGCTGATCACCTGCGACCGCGGCACCATGATGTCGCGTACCTGCAGGTCGGCGACCTGGATGGCGCCTTCGACGATGGCCAGCGCCTCGTTGTCGAGCAGCTTGTTCTGGTGGGCCTCGCGCAGGATCTCCAGCAGCTCCTGGCGATTCTTGGGTTCATGGGCAAAAGCCTGGGTGATTCTTTCCAGCCAGGTCTTCTGCCCGCTGATCGATCGATCTTCGCTCATGTCGTTGACTCAAGAGTCCTTGCAAATGCCCGTTTCGGGCGAATCTTCAGCATAGGGGTCGGAGTGCCCCAGTTCAGCCAGCAGCTGGCGCTCAAGCGCTTCCATCTCCTCGGCTTCGGCATCTTCGATGTGATCGTAGCCGAGCAGATGCAGGCAGCCATGGATGACCAGATGCGCCCAGTGCGCGTCGAGGGTCTTGCCCTGTTCCGCTGCCTCGCGCTCGACCACCGGCACGCAGATGACCAGGTCGCCGAGCAGAGGAATGTCGAGAAACTCGTCCGGCACATCGGCCGGGAACGACAGCACGTTGGTGGCGTAGTCCTTCTGTCGCCAGGTGCGGTTGAGCTCGCGGCCTTCCTCCTCGTCGACCAGGCGAATGGTCAGCTCGGAGTCGCCACTGCGCTGACGCAGCGCCAGTTCGCACCAGCGCTGCAGGTCCGCCGCAGCGGGCGCGGCGCCAGTGCTGGCGCACTGCAGGTCGAGTTCAATCACCGACGGCATCCTGCGCGGCGCGCTTGCTGGCCGGCGACTGACGATCCTCGAACGACTCGTACGCCTCGACGATGCGCTGCACCAGCGGGTGGCGCACCACGTCCTTGGGCTTGAAGTGGGTGAAGCTGATGCCGTTGACGTCCTTGAGCACCTCGATGACGTGCGCCAGGCCGCTCTTGGTGCCACGCGGCAGGTCGACCTGGGTGATGTCGCCGGTGATCACGGCGGTGGAGCCGAAGCCGATCCGGGTCAGGAACATTTTCATCTGCTCCTGGGTGGTGTTCTGGCTCTCATCGAGGATGATGAAGCTGTTGTTCAGCGTACGCCCGCGCATGTAGGCCAGCGGAGCGATCTCGATCACCTGCTTCTCGATCAGCCGCGCCACGTACTCGAAGCCGAGCATTTCGTAGAGCGCGTCGTACAGTGGGCGCAGGTAGGGGTCGATCTTCTGCGCCAGGTCGCCGGGCAGGAAGCCGAGCTTCTCGCCGGCTTCCACCGCCGGGCGCACCAGCAGGATGCGGCGCACCTGCTCGCGTTCCAGCGCGTCCACCGCGCAGGCGACCGCCAGGTAGGTCTTGCCGGTACCGGCCGGGCCCACGCCGAAATTGATGTCGTTGTCGAGGATGGCCTTGACGTAGCGCTGCTGGTTGGCGCCACGCGGGCGGATCATGCCCTTCTTGGTGCGCAGCGCCACGCCCTGCTGGGCGTTCGGGTTGGCCAGTTCCTCCATGCCGGATTCCTGCAGGTACAGGTGCACCATGTCCGGAGACAGCTCGGTGGTCTTGGTCTCGCGGTACAGGCGGCGCAGGAGGTTCTCGGCGGACTTGGCCACGTTGCTCGGGCCGACCAGTTCGAACTGGTTGCCGCGGTTGCGGATTTCCAGCTCCAGGCGTTGTTCGATCAGGCGCAGATGCTCGTCGAACTGGCCGCAGAGGTTGGCGAAGCGACGGGCTTCAAAGGGTTCGAGGGTGAAACGATGCGGTTCTATGGGTGCGTTCAAGGGCTTTTATATGTGGCCGTGATCGGCGAAGTGGTGAGGGAAAGAATAGCGCTGCGGGCGCAATGCGGAAAGCACAGTCGGGCAGCCGGTCGCGGCGCCGATGCCATCACACGGGCCCGCGACCGTCACTCTCAAGATAGCAGGCTGCCACGCAGCGAGTGTGGCAGCGCATCGTCGATGTGAACGTCGACGAACTGGCCGATCAGTCGCGGGTTGTCGCAGCGGAAGTTGACGATGCGATTGTGCTCGGTACGGCCCTGCAGCATGCCGGGGTCCTTTTTCGAGTAGTCGCTGACCAGGATGCGCTGCGTGGTGCCGACCATTCGTCGGCTGTTCTCGAAGCCCTGCTGGTTGATCCGCTGCTGCAGGATCGCCAGGCGTTGTTTCTTGACCTCCTCCGGTGTGTCGTCGGCGAGGTCCGCCGCTGGGGTGCCGGGACGAGCGCTGTAGACGAAGGAGTAGGAGAAGTCGAAGCCGACGTCCTCGATCAGCTTCATGGTCTGTTCGAAGTCCTTGTCCGTCTCGCCGGGGAAGCCGACGATGAAGTCCGAGCTGATCAGGATGTCCGGGACCGCGGCCTTCAGGCGGCGGATGCGCGACTTGTACTCCAGCGCGGTGTGGTTGCGCTTCATCGCTGCGAGGATGCGGTCGGAACCGGCCTGCACCGGCAGGTGCAGGTATTTCACCAGCTGCGGGATGTCCGCGTGGGCCTGGATGATGGCGTCGGAGAATTCCAGCGGATGGCTGGTGGTGTAGCGGATGCGTCCGATGCCATCGATCGCTGCCACTGCATGCAGCAGGTCGGCGAAGTCGTGGCCGTCGTGGCGATAGCCGTTGACGTTCTGCCCCAGCAGGGTGACTTCCTTAACGCCGTTCTCGGCCAGGTGAACGATCTCCGCCAGCACATCGGCCAGCGGCCGGCTGACTTCCTCGCCGCGGGTGTAGGGCACCACGCAGAAGGTGCAGTACTTGCTGCAGCCTTCCATGACCGAGACATAGGCGCTGGGGCCGTCGACGCGCGGCTCGGGCAGGCGGTCGAACTTCTCGATCTCGGGGAAGGAAATATCCACCTGCGGCGTCCTGGTGGTGCGCGCGGCATCGATCATTTCCGGCAGGCGGTGCAGTGTCTGCGGGCCGAAGACCACATCGACATAGGGCGCGCGGTCGCGGATCGCCGCGCCTTCCTGGCTGGCGACGCAGCCACCGACGCCGATCACCAGCTGCGGATTGTCCTGTTTCAGTTCGCGCCAGCGGCCCAGCTGGGAAAAGACCTTTTCCTGGGCCTTTTCGCGGATCGAGCAGGTATTGAGCAGGATCACGTCGGCTTCTGCCGGATTCTCGGTGATCTCCATGGCCTGGTGTTCGCCCAGCAGGTCCACCATGCGCGAGCTGTCGTACTCGTTCATCTGGCAGCCATGGGTTTCGATGAAAAGCTTGCGGGTCATGTTACGGGCCGGCGTTGTGCAAAAAATGACCGGCGATTATATGCCCACCGCCGGGCAGGGGAAAGCGCGGACGGATGCCGCAGGGCGGCTGCCTCGCCAGGCTTCAGGGAATGAGCGGCGCGTCGGCGGCCTGCAGCTGCATGAGATAGTCGCGGAAGATCTGGCCGAGCACCTGAGTGGCGATCTCCAGTTCGTCGCGGCGCATCTGCGCGGAGACGCGGTCGGCGGTGTCCAGCGCCTCGTCCTCGCCGTTGACCGCAGCCATCTTCAGCACGATATAGGCCTGGACGTTGTTCGCCTTGACGCCTTCGCCCCGGAAGAACATCACGCCGAGGCGGTGCTGCGCCGCCGCATGGCCGCGCAGCGATGCCTGTTCGAACCAGTACAGCGCCTTGGCCAGGTCGCGCGGTGCGCGGCGGCCATCGTAGTGGAATTCGCCCAGTTCGTAGGCGGCCTGCACGTCGCCTTCACTGGCGGCCTGCTGGCAGCTGCGCAGCGCCTCGGGCAGTTCTTCGGGGAGCGTGTTGAGCGCGCAACGGGCGGTCGCCGGGATCAGCAGGGTGTTCCCGCCGGCCAGGGCCGTGAGAGGCGAGAGAAGCAGCAGACAGCCCAAAGACAGGATGCGGCCGGTGCGGATCATGAAAATCTGGCGCCTCGAGGAGCAGGGCGATAATGAAAGGCTGGAACGAGCCAGCCGTCACATTATGGATAAGCTGCAGTCTGCTTACAAAGCCTTTAACCGCCTGCCATCGGCTTTTTATGTCGCGGTTGGCTGTTGTTCGCCTGTGCTGCCCGGCAAGCGCAGCAACAGCAGCGCCAGCAGCGGACTGGCGATGGCCAGCAGCAGTGGCTCTGCCCCGGCCAGCGGATTGCCGATAGCACTGCCGCTGGGCATCGGCAGCATGAGCAGCAACAGCACGCCGGCCGCGACGCCAGCACCGCTCGGCAAGCGTTCCGGCCATTGCAGCACCGCCGCGTAGATCACCAGCAGCGCGCTGGCGAGCAGCAGGCCGAGCGCATAGGCCTCGCTCCAGCCCAGCTGTCGTGCCAGTTCGAAGAACACGCACAGGCCCAGCACCACCCGGCCCCAGTTCGGCCGGCTCCAGGCCCAGCGTCGTGCCAGGGTCAGCGCCGCCAGCGCGAGCAGCGGCAGACCGAGCAGCAGTGTGGCGCGTTCCGCCCACTGCTGGGCCTCGGCCAATCCGCCGGCGAGGCCGGTCGCCCCGCTGGCCGCGGCAAGGATGAAGGCAAGCATCGCGCTGAACAGCGCCGGTTGATCCGCTTCGTCGTAACGGCGCCGGGCGCGACCGATCAGGATCGCGCTGGCAGCAGCGGCAAGCGTCAGCAGCAGGGACTGCAACAGTTCCATCGGCGCGTTCACTTGAGCTTGGCGAAGGCGCGCTCGGCGGCGTCGAGGGTGATGGCCAGCTCTTTATCACCGTGGGCGATGGAGGTGAAGCCGGCTTCGAACGCGCTCGGCGCCAGGTAAACGCCGCCCTCGAGCATCAGGTGGAAGAAGCGCTTGAAGCGGTCGGCATCGCTGGCCATGACGTCGGCGAAGGTCACGATGTCGTCAGCGCCGCTGAAATACAGACCGAACATGCCGCCCACCTGGGTGGTGACGAAGGGGATGCCGGCGGCATCGGCGCGATCCTGCAGGCCCTGCAGCATGCGGCTGGTGTAGGCACCCAGTTCGTCATGGAAGCCTGGGCGGCTGATCAACTCCAGGGTGGTCAGGCCAGCGGCCATGGCCAGTGGATTGCCCGACAGCGTGCCAGCCTGGTAGACCGGGCCGAGCGGGGCGATGCGTTCCATGATGGCGCGCTTGCCGCCGAAGCAGCCCACCGGCATGCCGCCGCCAATGATCTTGCCGAAGGTCGAAAGGTCCGGCGTCACGCCGTAGTAGGCCTGGGCACCGCCGAGGGCGACGCGGAAACCGGTCATCACCTCGTCGAAGATCAGCACCACGCCGTGCGCGTCGCACAGGCGGCGCAGGCCCTCGAGGAAGCCCGGCGCCGGCGGCACGCAGTTCATGTTGCCGGCCACCGGCTCGACGATGATGCAGGCGACCTGCTCGCCCTTTTCCTTCAGCGTGGCTTCGACTTCGTCGAGGTCGTTGTAGGCCAGGGTCAGGGTGTGCTTGGCGAAGTCTGCCGGCACGCCCGCTGAGCTTGGTACGCCCTGGGTCAGGGCGCCGGAGCCGGCTTTCACCAGCAGGCTGTCGGAGTGGCCGTGATAGCAGCCCTCGAACTTGATGATGGCGTCGCGACCGGTGTAACCACGGGCCAGGCGGATCGCGCTCATGGTTGCCTCGGTGCCGGAGCTGACCATGCGGACCATCTCCATGGACGGCACCAGGCGGCAGACCAGCTCTGCCATCTCGGTTTCCATCGCGGTCGGTGCGCCGTAGGACAGCCCGTGCTCGAGCTGGCGACGCACGGCATCCAGTACCTGCGGGTGGCTGTGGCCGAGGATCATCGGGCCCCAGGAGCCGACGTAGTCGACGTAGCGCTTGTCGTCCTCGTCGATGACATAGGCGCCTTCGGCGTGCTTGAGGAACAGCGGGGTGCCGCCGACGCTGCGGAAGGCGCGAACCGGCGAGTTGACGCCGCCGGGGATGTGGGTCTGGGCGCTGGCAAAGAGGGTTTCGGAACGGGACATGCGGGCCTCGCAAAACAGGGGCGGGCCGGCATCAGCGACCCGCCGTGGCGGAATCAGGGCGTGTTGAACAGTTGGCTGAAGGCCTGGGCGCGGCGCTCGACCTCGGCGGCGCTGTCGGCGGCGAACAGGGCGTGGATCACGGCGATCATCTGCACGCCTTCGGCGATCAGTGATGGCGCGGTGTCCAGCGTGATGCCACCGATGGCGACGATGGGCAGGCCGATACGGGCGCGGGCTTCACGCAGCAATTCGTGATTGGCTGCCGGTGCGCCGGGTTTGGTGTGGGACTGGAAGAAACGGCCGAAGGCGACGTAGCTGGCGCCGTCACGCGCCGCCTGCTCGGCCAGCGGCAGTTGCGCATGACAGGTGGCACCGATGATCGCCTGGCGGCCGAGCAGGGCCCGGGCGGCTGCCAGCGAACCATCTTCCTGGCCCAGGTGCAGGCCAACGCCCAGGCGCGCGGCCAGCTCGGCATCATCGTTGATGATCAGCTGAGCACCGTGGCGGGCGCAGAGCTCCTGCAGCGCATCGGCCTCGCGCAGCCGCCGCGCCTCGTCGCTGGTCTTGTCTCGATACTGCAGCAGGCGGGCGCCGCCCTTCAGTGCCGCCTCGACATAGGGCAGCAGGCGGCCATCGGCCAGCAATTTGCTGTCGGTAATGGCGTACAGGCCGCGCAGGCGGGACGATTCCTTCATGCGCTGGTCTCCAGTCAGGCCAGGTCCAGGGGCAGGCGGCGCGGCACGTACTGGCCGTGGCCGGGGGCCTCGGCATCGCGCAGCGTACGCCAGGTGTAGTCGAGCGCTGAGCGGACCGCGCTGGTCAGTTCCTCGCCCAGTGCCAGACGGCCGGCCAGGGCGCTGGCCAGGGTGCAGCCGGAGCCGTGATAGCTGCCCGGCAGGCGCGCGCAAGTGAAGTCGTGACGACTGCCGTCGCGGCAATACAGGCGGTTGTGCACTTCGCTCTCGTCGCCATGGCCGCCGGTGATCAGCAGGTGGCGGATATGCGGCAGCAGGCGTTCGGCACACTCGTCGGCGCTGCCCTCCGGCAGTTCGGCAAGGATCCGAGCTTCCGGCAGATTCGGCGTGGCGATGGTGGAAACCGGGAACAGCCGCTCGCGCATGGCGTAGCCGACATCCTCCTTGCCCAGCGCACCGCCACCGCCGGCGCGCAGCACCGGGTCGCAGACCAGCGGCACGCCCGGCAGCCGGGCCATGATCTCGAGCACCGTCTCGACCATCTCCACCGAGCCGAGCATGCCCAGCTTGACGGCGGCGATGGGCAGGTCGGCGATCACTGCGTTGGCCTGGGCGAGTACCCACTCGCGGTCGAGCACGCGGAAGTCGGAGACGTTGACGGTGTCCTGCACGGTGAGCGCGGTGACGGTCGGCGCGGCGTGGCAGGCCTGTGCCAGCAGGGCTTCGATGTCCGCCTGCAGGCCGGCGCCGCCACTGGGATCGTGGCCGGACAGGCAGAGGACGACGGGACGGGAAGTGAAGTTTTTCATGGCGTGCGAGCTTATCACCAAACCGCGCTGGCGGGACGCGGCAGCTGTGCGTCTATCCGCCACCGCCGCGCGCACCGATCATCGGCCAGGTCATCCTGGCGAATCGGCTTTTTCCGGGTGCGCACGCCGCTGTGGTAGATTGCTGGCACTTTGGTTTTCGGACCGGGCGACGGAGTTCACCGACGGTGGGTTCGCAGTAGTCGCCTGGCCTGCACGAGGCATCATGCGGTACGTCTTCCTCTTCTTTCTGGCTGTTCTGCCTGCCTTGGCCGCCGCCGTCGAGCTCGACGAACACACCCGTCATTTGCCGCTCGGGCAGATGATGGAAGTGTTCGAGGACCCGCGCGGGGAGATCGGCATAGAGGACATCGCGTCGCCCGCATTCGAAAGCCATTTCCAGCGCAATCGAACGCCGGTGTTCAACGCCGGCTATTCACGCTCCGTGCACTGGGTTCGCATCGATCTGAGCTACCGGCCGCAGATCGCCCAGGGGGCGAGGCGCTGGTTGCTGGAAGTGGCGTATCCGCCACTGGACAGCCTGCAGCTCTATCTGTCCGACGGCCAGGGTGGCTACCGCCTCGCCCGGGATACCGGCGACACCCGGCCCTGGGCCAGTCGCGAGATCCGTCAGGGCAACTACCTGTTCGAACTCGAGCTCCAGCCCGAGCAGCCGCAGCGCGTCTACCTGCGGGTGGAGAGCGAAGGCTCGATTCAGGTGCCGCTGAGCCTCTGGTCGCAGCACGCCTATCTGGAGGCGCAGCCGGGACGCATCTACGTACTGGGCATGATCTATGGCGTGCTGCTGGCGATGCTGGTCTACAACCTGTTCATCTATATCAGCATCCGCGACCAGAGCTACCTGTTCTACATCCTCTATATCGCCGCGTTTGGCCTCTACCAGGTCTCGGTGAACGGCGCCGGGGTGCAGTTTCTCTGGCCGGATCGGCCCTGGTGGGCCAACGCTGCGACGCCCCTTCTGATCGGCGCCACCGGGTTGTTCGGCTGCCTGTTCACCCGCAGCTTCCTGCGCACCGCCGAGCACAGCCGCTGGATGGACCGGCTGTTGCGGCTGATCATCGGTTTTTCGGTGGTGGTCATGGTGCTGGCGCTGACCACCGACTATGGCCTGTCGCTGCGCCTGGCCACCGCGCTGGCGCTGCTCTTCACCCTGGCGGTGTTCGCCGCCGGCATCCTGGCCTGGCTGCGCGGCATGCGTGTGGCGCGCTATTTCATCATCGCCTGGAGCGCGTTGCTGGTCGGAGGGCAGATCAACACCCTGATGGTACTGGGCCACCTGCCGCACAACTTCCTGACGATGTACGCCAGCCAGCTGGGGGCCGCGCTGGAGGTGGTGCTGCTTTCGATGGCGCTGGCCGATCGCATCAACGCGCTGAAGGACGAGCGGGCAAAGATCCTGGAGAACGCCCGCTCCGACCTGGAACAGCTGAACCGCGAGCTGGCCGAGAGCAACCGGCTCAAGGACGAGTTTCTCTCCAACATCAGCCACGAGCTGCGCACGCCGATGATGGGCGTGATGGGCGCGCTCGAGCTGCTGCCGGCGTCGGAAACCCCGGAGGAACTCCAGCAGTACCAGCACATCGCCACCGGTTCGGCGCGGGACATGATGCGCCTGGTCAACAACATCCTCGTACTCAGCGAGTTGCGCGCCGGCAAGCTGCGCCTGCAGGCCCAGCGCTTCAGCCTGCGCGACACGGCGGTGCGGCTGGAGCAGCAGTTCGGCCCCCAGGCGCGCGCCAAGGGGCTGGCCTTCGATCTGGAATTCGACGGCAAGCTGCCGGACCGTGCGTACGGGGACGGCGAGAAGTTCGAGCAAAGCATCTGTCATCTGCTCGACAACGCGGTCAAGTTCACCTCGCGCGGCGCCGTGACGTTGCGCTTCGGCGGCGCGATGGAACAGCGCCAGGTGCAGCTCGAGGTAGAAGTGATCGACAGCGGCATCGGTTTCAGCGACGCCGATCAGGCCTACCTCTATCACCAGTTCCGCCAGGTGGATGGCTCCATGACCCGACGCTACGGCGGGCTCGGCATCGGCCTGGCGATCAGCCGCGGGCTGATCGAAGTGTTCGGCGGGCAGCTGAGCCAGCAGTCGCGGCCCGGCCTGGGCAGTCGCTTCTGCATCCGCGTGCGCTTCCCGCTGCATGGCCCCGAACAGATGCTCGCGAGTCAACCGAACGGCAATCCGCCGTCCGCGCCGATTGCCTGAGGCGCGGACCTTTTGGCCGATACCTCGCTTCAGGCGCCCTGCCGCTGCGTGTTTCACTGCTGATCCAACCGCGCCGCCCGTTGCTCGCATGCGCCGACTACGCTTGCTGACAGCCGCCGCGCATCGGCAACGAAACGAGGGCCGTCAGATGATTCCGCAGACCTGTGCCGAAACCCACGAGGTCACCAATCAGGTGCCGCCGCTCGAAGGCGCCAATCTCTACCGCCTCGACCTGCCGTTGCAACAGTGGACGCAGCGCTATCATGCCGGCTGGGCCCAGGGGCGGCTGGATGTCTGTGGCGCGCTGGCCGGTGGGCCACTGATGCAGGCCGGCTTTCTCGCCAACGAGAACAGGCCGGTGTTCAAGAGCCATGATCGCTACGGTCATCGGATCGATCTGGTGGAATTCCATCCGGCCTATCACGAGCTGATGCGCACCGCCGTCGAGCATGGCATCCCCTCGCTGCCCTGGACCGATCCCCAGCCCGGCGCGCAGGTGGCGCGTGCGGCGCTGATGTACCTGCACAACCAGGCCGAAGCCGGCAGCAGCTGCCCCCTGACCATGACCTACGCCAGCGTGCCGGCGTTGCGTCTGCAGCCTGACCTTGCCGAACGCTGGCTGCCGAAGATCCTCGCCCGCGAATACGACCCGCGCAACGTGCCGATGGAGCAGAAGGCCGGCGTCACCATCGGCATGGCCATGACCGAGAAGCAGGGCGGCACCGACGTGCGTGCCAACACGACCCGTGCCTTTGCGGTCGGTGCTGGCGGGCCGGGGCAGGCCTACGAGCTGATCGGCCACAAGTGGTTCTGCTCGGCGCCCATGTGCGACGCCTTCCTCACCCTGGCGCAGACCGACAAGGGGCTGTCCTGTTTCCTGCTGCCGCGCCATCGCCCGGACGGCACGCGCAACGCCTTCTATATCCAGCGGCTGAAGAACAAGCTGGGCAACTGGGCCAACGCCTCCAGCGAAGTCGAGTACCGCGGCGCGCTGGCCTGGATGGTTGGCGAAGAGGGCCGCGGCGTGCCGACCATCATCGAGATGGTCGCCTCGACCCGTTTCGACTGCATGATCGGCTCCAGCTCGCTGATGCGTCAGGCGCTGACCCAGGCCATGCATCATTGCGCGCACCGCCGGGTAGGTGGGCGCGCCCTGCTTGATCAGCCGCTAATGCAGAACGTGCTGGCCGACCTTGCCCTGGAAAGCGAGGCAGCGCTGGCGCTGACCCTGCGCATGGGCCGCGCCCAGGACCATCGCCGTGACGAGCACGAAGACAAGTTCGCCCGCCTGGTCACCGCCATCGGCAAGTACTGGATCTGCAAGCGCGCCCCGACCATGATCGCCGAGGCCAGCGAATGCCTCGGCGGCGCCGGCTATGTCGAGGAAACCATCCTGCCGCGGCTTTATCGCGAGGCGCCGGTGAATTCCATCTGGGAAGGCTCCGGCAACGTGCAATGCCTGGATGTACTGCGCGCGCTGTCCAAGGAGCCCGGCGTGCTGGAGGTGCTGTTCGCCGAACTCGGCGATGGCCACGGTGACGCGCGTCTTAAAGTGCATATCCAGCGACTGAAGGCGGCCTTCGGCGACACCGAGGACATCCAGTACCGCGCCCGTCAGCTGACCGAAGAGGTGGCCGTGACGCTGCAGGCCAAGCTGCTGCTCGAAGCGGGCGATGCCGCGGTGTCGGATGCCTTCATCGCCAGCCGGCTGGATGGCCACGGGCGGGTGCACGGCACCCTGCCGAGGGGGCTGGATATCGCCGCGCTGCTGGCGCGCAGCGCACCGCATCTATGAGCCCTTGTCCGGCGGCAGCCCCTTGCCGTCGGGCCTGCTGCGTCAGGAACGAGGCTGCTGGCGCAGCAATTCCTTGAGTTCGGCGATCTCCCCGCGCAGGGCACGGACCTCGTCGTGCAGGTCGGTTTCGATATGCTCGCGCGCCGCCTCGATGCTCGCCTGGGTGGCTTCGCGGTCTGCGTCGGTGACCGTCTGCATCGCATTGACGATGATCGCGATGAACAGGTTGAGCATGGTGAAGGTGGCGATCAGGATGAACGGGATGAAGAACACCCAGGCATAGGGGAAGATTTCCATCACCGGGCGCACGATGCCCATGGACCAGCTTTCCAGGGTCATGACCTGAAACAGGGTGTACACCGAACGACCAAGGCTGCCGAACCACTCGGGGAAGTCGGCGGCGAACAGGCCCGTGGCGATCACCGCCGAGACGTAGAAGACCAGCGCCAGCACCATGGCGATCGAGCCCAGCCCGGGAATTGCCGACAACAGTGCGCCGACCACGCGGCGCATCGACGGCACCATGGTCACCATGCGCATCACCCGCAACACGCGCAAGGCACGCAGGATGCTGAACGGACCGCTGGCCGGCACCAGGGCGATGGCGACCACGCTGAAGTCGAACAGACTCCAGGGATCGCGGAAGAACGCTGCACGGTGGACATAGATGCGCGCGGCGATTTCGGCAACGAATACCGCCAGGATCAGCGAATCCAGCAGTACCAGCGCCTCGCCCCAGCGCGCCACCAGCGCGGCCGAGGTCTGCATGCCGAGAATCGCCGCGTTGATCACGATGAGCAGCAGAATGCCGCGCTGGAACGCTGGCCGTTCGATGAACTGGCCGAGGCGACTGTGGCTCGTTTCCGGATGTGCTACCTGCATGATGCCTACCTGTCTGTCGATCGATGCCCCGGCCGGCGCCTCGCAGGCGCGCGCTGAGCCGGGCGGGCGCGAGTATGGCGTTGCGCGGGCCAGACGGGAATTGCCTGCGGCGACGGACTCGTTTCCTGATTTAACAGGCAGCCTTCTGCCTTGCTGGCATCGCACACGTCAGTCGGAACACCGCACGTGGTCAGCCAGTATCTCCGCCAGCACACGGCGATCAATGTTGGCGCCGCTGAGCACGACGGCAATGCGTTCCCCCGTGTTAAGCGCGCGTTCCTGAATGGCGGCAGCCAGTGCGGCGGCGCCGGCGCCCTCCGCGGTGTTGTGGGTGTCTACGTGGAGCGCGACGATCGCCCGGCGGATTTCGCCGTCATCGACTCGCACGATGCGTGCGGCACCTTTGGCGATCATCTCCAGTGCTTCGGCAGCCGGCATCCGGCAGGCCATGCCATCGGCGAACGTATCGGCGGTTTCGGTGCAGACGATCCGCCCCTGCTCGAAGCTCTGTGCGTATGCGTCCGCTGCGCTGGAAACGACGCCGACGATTTCGCAGTCCTGCCCCAGCAGGTCGCGGACGCGAATCAGGCCGCAGATGCCCGAGCCCATGCCGATGGGCACGTAGACGCGGCGCAGCGGCGGCGCGGCCTCGAAGAGCTCCAGGGCATAGGTAGCGACCCCGCGAATCAGGTCCGGATGCAGCGCGGGGACGAAATGCCAGCCGCTCTGTCTCGCCAGCTCGGCGGCTTGCTGGCGCGCCGTGTCGAAATCCTCACCGTGTTCGATGACTTCGGCGCCGCAGGCGCGCATCGCCGCATTCTTTTCCGCCGAGTTGCCCTGCGGTACCAGAACCTTCAGCGGCACGCCGACCTGTCGCGCGGCCATCGCCAGGCTGATGCCGTGATTGCCGCGGGTGGCGCTGATCATGCCGGGCAGTCGTGGCTCGCGCCCGAGCAGCTCATGCACGTAGAGCAGGCCGCCGCGAACCTTGAATGCACCGGCCGGCGTGTGGTTTTCGTGCTTGACCCAGACTTCGCAGCCGAGGCGTTGCGACAGTAGCGGCCAGTTGTACTGTGGGGTCGGCGGAACATGCCGGCCGATCAGTTCGGCGGCCTGTCGCAGTGCGGTGAGATCGAACAATGGCGGCTCCTTCAGTAGTTTGACGGAGAGCCTAGGTCGGATCATTGTATGGGTAAATCCTTATATTGCATGGCAGGCAATGTGGCTTCCGAAGCTTAGCGATAACGATCAACCGCGCTATCTGGCGCTGGTGGATGCGATCTCCGTGGCAATCGAGCGCGGCGAACTCAAGCCGGGCGATCGCCTGCCTCCGCAGCGCCGGCTGGCCTGGGCGCTGGGGCTCAATCCGAGCACGGCCATGCAGGCCTATCGCGAGGCCGCGCGACGGCATCTGGTTGGCGGTGAGGTCGGCCGGGGCACCTTTGTGCTGGCAAGCAGCCGCGAGGCCAGCCTGTTCCTGCTCAAGCAGCCGGAGGCCGTGCCGGCGCGCCTGGACCTGTCGACCAATCTGCCGGTGCTGGACGCGGACGATCGGGATCTGCACCGCAGCCTGGCGGCGCTGGGAGCATCGTCAGAGCTTGCGCTGTTGCAGGGCTACCCCTCGGCCTCGGCGCTGCAGCGCGGGCGCGTCGCGGTCAGCCGCTGGTTGCAGCGTCGCGGGCTGGAGCTGCCGCCGGGGCAGATCCTGCTCTGTGCCGGTGCACAGCAGGGTGTGTTTGCCGCCATGCTGGGCCTGTGCGCGCCGGGCGAACCGGTGCTGGTCGAGGCGCTGACCTCACCCGGCATCAAGGCCGCTGCGCGTCAGCTGCGCCTGCCTCTGCATGGTGTGGCGCTCGATCAGCACGGCATCGTGCCCGAGGAGTTCGATCGCCAGGCTCGGGCCACCGGTGCGCGGGCCGCGGTGCTGACGCCCTGCCTGCAGAATCCCACGGGCGTCAGCATGGACCGCGAGCGGCGCGAGGCGATCGCGGAGCTGGCGCGTCGGCACGATCTGCTGATCATCGAGGATGATGTCTACGGAGCCCTCGGTGACGAACCACCGCTGGCGACGTTGCTGGGTGAGCGCAGCGTGTTGGTCGGCAGCCTGTCGAAGACCGTCGCGCCCGGGCTGCGTTTCGGTTTCATCGCCACGCCCGGGTCATGGCTGGGGCGCATCGATCCGGAAGCGCAGGCCACCGGCTGGGCGCTCTCGCCGCTGTGCCTGCGCCTGGCAAGTGAGTGGATCGAGGACGGCACGGCGCTGCGTCGGCTGGCCTGGCAGCGTCGCCAGATCGAGCGGCGCTGGAAGATGGCGCGCAAGCTGCTAGGACCAAGGGTGACGGGGCCCGCTTCGCCGCACCTTTGGTTGACGGCCACGGATGGCGAGATCGGCCTGGCCGGCATTGCCCACGCCGCTTCCATCGAGTGCGCGGCGGCACAGGTGTTTGCCGTCGGCCCCGATGCGCCGGATGCGCTTCGCCTCAGCCTGAGTGCGGCGCCCGGGCTGGTGCCATTGCAGCAGGCGCTGCAGGCATTGGCCGAGGGGCTTGGCGTGAGGCGAGCAACGGATGAGGTGTCTGCGGCGCTATCGCTGTCATCGATGAGCAGGCAAGATGTTTCCAACGACTGAACAAGGAATCCAGCATGAATCCAGCCGGTGATACTTTCCGCATTGCCACCAGCGCAGAAGCTGCAGTGGACTACCTTGCCGAACTGCACGCGCGCGCCACCACGGCGCTCAACCAGGCGCTCAAACGTTACGTGACCAGCCGCGCCGAGCCGAGCCTGCAGGAGCGCAGCCTGTTCCGCTATCCGCAGCTGCGCCTGACCTATGAATGCCACGGCGAAGTGCCGGCTTCGACCCGCGCCTATGCCAAGGTGCAGGCGCCCGGCGTGTACAGCGTCACGGTCACGCACCCGGCCGCGTTTCGCGCCTACCTGCTCGATCAGCTCAAGCCGCTGATCCAGGATTTCAACGTCACCGTTGAGGTCGGCATGAGCGACCGCAACATTCCCTATCCCTACGTGATCGAACAGGGCGACGAGCTGGCCGGTACCGGCGTAACTGCGGCCGAGCTGGCGCGGGTATTTCCCAGCACCGACCTGTCCGCCGCGACCGACGACATCGCCGACGGGCTCTACGACTGGGAGCACGCCGACCCCTATCCGCTGGCACTGTTCGACGGCGCACGGGTGGATTTCTCGCTGCGCCGACTGGTGCACTACACCGGCAGCGACTGGCGCCATGTGCAGCCGTGGATCCTGCTGACCAACTACCACCGCTACGTCGACCAGTTCATCCGCCACGGCCTGGACATGCTGCGTGACGACACCCGTTTCACCCGCATGGTGCTGCCGGGCAACGTGATCATCGAACGTGGCATGGAGGAGGGCGAGGCGCAGGCGATCATCGGCGGTGTGCTCTGGCACCGTTACCAGATGCCGGCCTATCACCTGATTGCCGAAGACGGCCACGGCATCACCCTGGTGAACATCGGCGTCGGTCCGTCCAACGCCAAGAACATCACCGATCACCTGGCGGTGCTGCGACCGCATTGCTGGCTGATGATCGGCCACTGCGGCGGGTTGCGGCAGTCGCAGTCCATCGGCGATTACGTGCTGGCGCACGCCTACATGCGGCGCGACGGCATCCTCGATCGCGTGCTGCCGCCGCACATTCCGCTGCCGGCGCTGGCCGAGGTGCAGCAGGCGCTGCAGGATGCGGCTGCACGCATCACCGGGGAGCAGGGCGAGGCACTGAAGAAGCGTCTGCGCACTGGCACCGTGCTGACCTACGATGATCGCAACTGGGAATTGCGCTGGGCCCAGGAGCGGCCGCTGATCAACCTGTCGCGGGCGGTGGCGGTGGACATGGAGAGCGGCACCATCGCCGCCCAGGGGTATCGCCTGCGCGTGCCGTACGGCACGCTGCTGTGCGTGTCGGACAAGCCCCTGCACAGCGAGATCAAGCTGCCCGGGTCGGCCAATGCGTTCTACGAGCGCGCCGTGACCCAGCACCTGAAGATCGGCATCGCCGCCCTCGACCTGTTGCGCAGCCAGCTGAACTCGCTGCACTCGCGCAAGCTGCGCAGCTTCGACGAGCCGCCGTTCCGCTGATTCGCGCCGGCGCTTTCGCGGGGATGGACGATACTCAAGAGGTTCATCCCCGCGTCAGCATCGGAGCTCAACATGGACGCATCGACTCACGCCTTCCACAACCTGTTCGAACAGTTGGGGCTGCCCAACGACGACGTGTCGATCAGGCGCTTCATCGAAACCCACTCACCCCTGGCGGACGACATCTACCTGGCGGACGCGCCCTTCTGGACGCCGGCCCAGGCGAGCTTCCTGCGTGAGGAGATCCTCGAGGATGCCGACTGGGCCGAGGTGGTCGATCGCCTCAACGTAGCGCTGCGACGGCACTATCACTGACGCATCGCCGCGCTCAGCTGGCCAGCAGCCAGGCGCCGGTCAGCGCCGAGGCGGCACCGGCGATGCGCACCAGCGGCGCGGCGGCCTGCGGCAGGTAGCGCACCGCTGCGTAACCGGCCGCGTGCAGGGCGGCCGTGGCCAGCACGAAGCCGGTGGCATAACCCCACGGGCTGGACAGCTCCGGCAGTTCCAGGCCATGGGCGACGCCGTGGCTGATGGCGAACAGCGCAGTGAGCAGGGCGGCCATCGGCAGAGGCGGACGTACCGCCAGTGCCACCAACAAGCCCAGTGCGAATACCGAGCCGGCAATGCCGGTTTCCATCAGCGGCATCTCGATACCGGCAAAGCCGGCGAGGCCGCCCAGCAGCATGGTGGCGACGAAGATCAGCGGCAGCGCCCAGCGCGCCTTGCCGATCTGCTGGGCCGCCCATAGCCCGACGGCGACCATCGCCAGCAGGTGATCGAGACCGAAGACGGGGTGAGCGATACCGGACAGCACGCCGGCGTGATCGTGGCCGGGGTGTGCCAGTGCCAGGGTCGGGCTGAGCAGCAGAAGGGTGGCGAGCAGTGGTTTGCGCAGGTTCATAGAGACTCCTTGGATGATCGGGCGGACGTCAGGCGGCGCTGAGCATTCCCTGTTTTTCGATGAAGGCGATGATCTCCTCGAGACCCTGGCCGACCTTCTGGTTGCTGAAGACGAACGGGCGCTCGCCGCGCATCTTGCGGGCGTCGCGGTCCATCACCTCCAGCGAGGCACCGACCATGGGTGCGAGGTCGATCTTGTTGATCACCAGCAGGTCGGACTTGCAGATGCCCGGGCCGCCCTTGCGCGGCAGCTTGTCGCCGGCGGACACGTCGATCACGTAGATGGTCAGGTCCGACAGCTCCGGGCTGAAGGTGGCCGAGAGGTTGTCGCCGCCGGACTCGACGATGATCAGATCCAGGCCGGGAAAGCGCCGGTTGAGCTGCTCCACCGCCTCGAGGTTGATCGAGGCGTCCTCGCGGATCGCCGTGTGCGGACAGCCGCCGGTTTCCACGCCGATGATCCGCTCGGGCGCCAGGGCCTCGTTACGCACGAGGAACTGGGCGTCTTCCTGGGTGTAGATGTCGTTGGTCACCACGGCGAGGTTGTAACGGTCGCGCAGGGCCTGGCACAGGGCGAGGGTCAGGGCGGTCTTGCCGGAACCGACCGGCCCGCCAATGCCGACGCGCAGGGGTTGTGTGCTCATGGGTGGTCTCCTCTGGGAGGCAGTGTGGGTGCCTCGGGGTTGATGCGAAGGGTGCTGCTGCCGATTGGGGCAGGGGGAATAGAAATCCTTGGGTGATCGATGGTGGCGTACGCAGTGTTGTCAGGCGCCGCGCTTTCTCGGCTGGGACTGCAGGTTGCGCCTTGCACGGCGCGTCACTTTCTCTTGTCTCGCCAAGAGAAAGTAACCAAAGAGAAGGCGACGCCGACATCCGGCCCTTCGCTGCGCGAAGGGTGCCCTCACTCCATCGCCGCTCCGGGGGCACGCTGCGAAGGGCCATCCCTGGTCCATCGCAGCTCTCGCGGCATCCATGCCGCTCAACCCCCTCCACGGCAACTGCGCTCGGCTTCCTGACGGGGGTTGGGGTCCGAGTTGCCTGAAAGCTTGTGACCCTCATGACCTAAACAACCGACTGTACTGCCGCTCATGCGCCATGCTGGTCAGCACCAATCCAAACGGCGCGCTGCCCCAGGCCGCTTCCGGCAGCTGACTCGCTTCCCGCTGCGCCTGGCTCAGGACCGGCAACAGCTGCGAGGTCAACCGCTGCGCCGCCTGCTGCCCCAGCGGCAGGGTCTTCATCAGCACCGCCAGCTGATTTTCCAGCCAGCCCCACAGCCAGGCGGCCAGTGCATCGGCGGGTTCGATCCGCCAGGCACGGGCGGCCAGCGCCCAGGCCAGGGTCAAGCCGGGCTCGTCGGCGGCGGCCAGGCAGTCACGCCCCGGCTGGTCGAGTTCCGGCAGGCCGTCGAGCAGCTGCGCGAGGGAATAGCCCATCTGCCGGCTTTCCAGCTGCAGCTCGCGGGTTTCGCGGCTGGCGCGGTGTTCGGCAGCCAGATGCAACAGGCGCGGCCAGTCGTCCTGTGCCGCTGCTTCGCAGTGTGCGAGCAGCAGCGGCGCCTCAAAGCGGGCGAGGTTGAGCAGCAGTTGATCCTCCAGCCAACGCCGGGCGCTGTCCGGGTCGTTCACCTGGCCGTTCTCCACCGCCATCTCCAGCCCCTGGGAATAGCTGTAGCCGCCGATCGGCAGCTGCGGGCTGGCCAGCCGGAGCAGGGCCCAGGCCGGGACGGGCGCGCCCGCCGCGTTCACGGGCGTACGCCGAACTGGTGCAGGCGCGGTGCGTAACTGAACTCCGCCTCGCCGGCGTGGGAATGATGATGGCCGCCACCGTAGGCGCCATGCTCCGGCTGGAAGGGCGCCTCGATGTGTTCGACCTGGGCGCCCAGCTGCAAGAGCATGTCCTTGAGTACATAGTCGTCGAGTAGGCGCAGCCAGCCGTCGCCGACCTGCAGGGCGACATGGCGGTTGCCCAGGTGGTAGGCCGCGCGGGTCAGCTCGAAGGCGCTGGCGCAGGTGACGTGCAACAGCTGTTCGGGGCGGGCGCGCACGCGCACCACACGGCCATCGGCTGCCAGCAGGCACTCACCGTCGGCGAGCGGCGGCTGGCCGCGTTCGAGAAACAGGCCGACGTCTTCGCCGCTGCTGCTGAAGCAGCGCAGGCGACTCTTGCTGCGCGCGTCGTAGGTCAGTTCGAGTTCGGCCTGCCATTCAGGGCGGGCCGCGATGCGTTGGCGAATCACCAGCATTGCAAATGTTCCGGTCGGATCGTTTGCCGAAGCAGAGCAAGGGGCTTGCCAATCGGGCGTCCGGACAGGGCTGGTGGCGGCTACAGGGATCTTTGTGCCAGATATTGGGGCCTGTCGCGCACCGTTACGGTGCGCGCCGTGCGGTCGTGGCGCAAGCGTGCGCCTTACTGGTGCAGGCTGCGCACCATGTACACCGCCGGGATCTGATAGCTGGCCAGGTTGCCGGCCTGTGGCGGTTCGAGTTCGTCATGGGCCTGGTAGCCCAGGCGCGACCAGAAACCGGTCGAATCCTGTACCGAGACCAGCGCCGAATAGCGCAGCCTGATGCTGCTGGCCTGCTTCAGGTTGTGGCGTACCAGCGCCGGACCGATGCCGCGACCAGCGGCGCGACGGGCCACGGCCAGATCATGCAGGTACAGACAATCGGCTTCACCGTCACTATGGAATTCACCGTCCAGCGGCGTGACCTTGCCCAGGCGGGACGGGTAGGCGAACAGGTAGCCGCAGACCCCCTCGGCGTCCTCGGCTACCCAGGCCAGGTGCGGGCAGGCCGCCAGGCGCGAGCGGATCACCGCTTCGTCTTCCAGTACCTCGGCAGCATAGGACTCTTCCTGGATCGCCAGGACGGCAGGGATATCGCGCTCCTGCATCGCTCTCAACTGGTACATCACGACTACACTCGAACGCCGCGAAACGCCACGCGGCCCGGCAAAAAGCCGGCGATCATACGCGAAACGGCGGTGTTTTGCTCGCCAGCGGACGGCCTGCGGGGCGGGTGTACAGGTCCGAGGTCAGAGGGTGTCAACTGGCCAGCCGGCTCGTCGCCGTGGCAGCACCAGTCAGCCGATTGATGGAGCATCCGCAGGCCTTGGCAGGCATAATGCTTAGTCTGCTAACAAGTGAGGCGAGCGTTGAACGATCATCACCACCCGCTCTATGGCGTTCTGCTGATACTGCTGTCGGGTCTGCTGCTGGCCAGCCATGACGGGTTGGCCAAACACCTTTCGGAGATCTACCCGGTTTTTCTGGTCATCTGGGCCCGCTACGTGGCGCAGACGGTGCTGATGACGGCGCTGTTCGTGCCGCGCATGGGGCAGCGCGTGTTCCGCACCCTGCGGCCCTGGCCGCAGCTGCTGCGCGGATTGAGCCTGGTCAGCGTCAGCCTGCTGTTCATAAACGGCCTGCATTTCATCCCGCTGGCCGAGGCGACCGCGGTGATCTTCCTGACGCCGGTGCTGGTGACCGTCGCCTCGGCGCTGCTCGGTGAGCGAATCAATCCCAGCCAGTGGATCGCGGTGGGGTTCGGTCTGCTCGGCGTGCTGATCATCGTGCGTCCGGGGTCGGCATTGTTCACTCCGGCAGCGCTGCTGCCGCTGGGCGCGGCGCTGTCGTTCACGATCTATCAGCTGATCACGCGGCGCCTGGCCGGAACCGACCATCCGGTGACCAGCAACTACCTGACCAGCCTGGTCGGCTGCGTGGCCCTGAGCGTGCTGGTGATCTTCAACTGGCGCACGCCGACGCTGCACGACGCGCTGCTGATGGGCGCCCTCGGTGGCATGGCCATGCTCGGCCATCTGCTGCTGACCAACGCCTTCCGCTTCGCCAGCGCGGCGACACTGGCGCCGTTCACCTACAGCCAGATCGTGTTCGCCGGGGTGGTGGGTTACCTCGCCTTCGATCACGCACCGGATGCCGGCGCCCTGATCGGCATGGCGGTGATCATCGCCAGCGGGCTGTGCATGGCCTATGTGCAGCGCCGCCAGCCCGCAGCCGGCGGATAAACGGCAAATGTGCCATTCGGATGGCCGAACAGCTTCTCAGCATCGATATTGAAATGAACAGACAGGGCGATTCGACCCTTGCGTGCAACGCATACAACAAACGGAGCCTATATGCCGCGACTCTCTCATCATGACCTGCGACGCAACTTCCGCGAGCTGCTCAACGCCGACCGCTGCTTCCACACGGCGTCGGTGTTCGACCCGATGTCGGCACGCATCGCCGCCGATCTCGGCTTCGAGGTCGGCATTCTCGGTGGCTCGGTGGCCTCGCTGCAGGTGCTGGCCGCGCCGGACTTCAACCTCATCACCTTGAGCGAGTTCGTCGAGCAGGCCACGCGCATCTGCCGCGTCGCCCAGTTGCCTGTGCTGGCCGATGCCGACCACGGTTACGGCAACGCGCTCAACGTGATGCGCACCGTTTCCGAACTGGAGCGCGCCGGGATTTCCGCGCTGACCATCGAGGACACCCTGCTGCCACCCAAATTCGGTCGCCGCTCCACCGACCTCATCGGCATGTTCGAGGCCGTCGGCAAGATTCGCGCGGCTCTGGAGGCGCGAGTCGATCCGGAGATGGCCATCATCGGTCGCACCAACGCCGGCGTGATCGGCTTCGAGGAAGTCATCGCACGCGCCCAGGCCTACGAAAAGGCCGGTGCCGATGCCATCTGCCTGGTCGGCATCGAGGATTTCGATCACCTGGAAAGCATCGCCAGCCAGCTCAGCAAGCCGCTGATGTTGGTCACCTACGGCAACCCCAACCTGCGCGACAACGCGCGGCTGGCCGCGCTCGGCGTGCGCATCGTGGTCAACGGCCACGCAGCCTACTTCGCAGCGATCAAGGCGACCTACGACTGCCTGCGCGAGCAGCGTCAGGTCGACGCCCTGGACCTCAACGCCTCGCAGTTGTCGGTCAAGTATTCCACCGCGGACGAGTATGTCGTCTGGGCCGAGGAGTACATGCAGGTCAAGGAGTAAGCCGCTGACCCGCCCGGACAGCCATCGCTGCCCGGGTGGGAAACACCGCCGCCACTGGAGCCTTGATGAGCCCACGCCTGTTGACCTTCATGGTCGCCTTCGCCGCCTTTCTCGGGCCGTTCACTCAGACCGTGTATGCGCCGATCCTGCCGGAGCTCGGTGGTGCGCTGCGCACCACGCCGTTTCTGATCAACCTCAGCATCTCGATCTTCACGCTGGTGCTGGCCTTCATGCAGATCATCTACGGGCCGCTGGTTGATCGCAGTGGGCGCAAGCGCACCCTGCTGGCCGGCTTGGCAATCTATATCGTCGCTTCGCTGGGCTGTTTCCTGGCCGATCGCATCGAGACACTGCTGGCGTTCCGCGCGCTGCAGGCGGTCGGCATCGCCGCCGGAGCGGTGGTGGCGGTCACGGTGATCGGCGATCGCTTCGAAGGCGCCGCGCGCGGCCGGGCGATGGGTTCGTTCCAGATGATGGTGGCGCTGGGGCCGGTGGTCGGCCCGGTGGTGGGCGGTTTCGTCGGCGAGCATCTGGACTTCCACTACGTGTTCCTGCTGCTGGCCCTCGTCGGTGCGGCCGCGCTGCTGAGCAACGCCATCTGGCTGCGGGAAACCCGGCCGGCCGGGGAGCCGCGCGCCTTTCATCCGGCGCAGTACCTGGAGGTACTGGGCAACCGCCAGGGGCTGGCGATCATGCTGCTGAGCTTCGTGCAGTACTACGCCTTCTACAACTACCTGGTGTTCATGCCGCGGGTGCTGGATGCGGTCTACGGCCTGAGCGCCAGCGAAAAAGGGCTGGTGTTTCTGCCGCTGTCGGTGGCCGTGGTGATCGGCAGCTACGTCGGCGGTCGGCTGCTCGGGCATTGGCGACCGCGGCCGATGCTGCTGGTCACGGCGCTGCTCAATGCGCTCAGCCTGCTGCTGTTTTTGGCGGTGGCACCCCTGTCGCTGGTTGCGCTGGTGGTGGCGGTAACGGCGTTCGGGCTGTTTCTCGGGCTGTCGCTGCCGGTGCAGACCAGTCTGCTGATGGACCTGTACCAGCACAACCGCGCCACCGCTGTGGGCAGCTACAACTTCTTCCGCTTCATGGGCATGGCCACCGGGCCGGTGCTGGGCTCCTGGCTGTTTCAGGATGGCAACCTCGGGCTGCTCTACGGCTTCGCCGCAGCGGCCTTCCTGCTGGCGGTCGGCAATGCGCAGCTGCGCTTTCGATGGGGATAGCGCCGGCAGACGTCGGCGACGCTAGAAGAACGAGCGTTCGGCCTTGAACATCATGAACCCTTCGCAATAGGTGTTCTGCCCGGAATAGACGCCACATTGCGCGCCGCGCAGGCTGGTATCGGTGTAGGACAGATCCAGCTGCATGCCGAGTAGGCGCCGCGACAGGTTCAGAGACCAGTCGTTGAACACCCGCACGCTGCCGCCGGGGTAGTACAGCGGGCTGTCCAGGGTGTGGCTGGCGTACTTCAGGCGTACCCCGACATCGAACGGCCGCAGCGCACCCAGGTCGAGAAACAGCGTGCTGTCGGTCCGCCCCAGCGAACTGCTCAGCGCGCCACCCAGCCGGCTGCTGCCCAGGTTGACGCCGGCGTAGTACTCCTCGCGGTTCTTGGTCTGCAGCTCGGGAAAGCTATAGCGGATCACGCCGAGCTCGTAACCCAGCGAATCGTCGAGCCGTGGCTGGGCGTAACCGACATAGCTGTTGAGCTCCAGCTGACTGCCGTCGAGCAGTCCGACGCTGGGCGACCACTGGCCGAGGTAGACGCCACTGGCGTGGGTCAGATCGAGGCCGCCACGAAAGGTGCCGGCCGTGGTGGGCTGCACCAGACCCTGGGCCATGCTGCGAGTCGGTGCGGTGCCGAGCTTGAGGTCGAACTGACCGACCTCGCGTTCCACCACTTCAGGTTGGCTGGCGCAGCCGCCGAGCGCGATGGCCAGCGCGAGCAGATATCGTCTGTGCATATGCTGCTTCACTGGTGAGAAGACTGAACGGCCGACCGGTGACGACCACCTGCGGCAAGACCGGATCGGAGCGCTGCTGGCTGCCACGGCTTGCCTGAACCGGGCCGAGGATAGTCAAGCTGGTCGGGCTGCGAGCCCCGCTCGTCGATTGGCGCCAGCGGATCGACAGGCGGCGCCGGTGCGTGGCCTAACGTAAATCCGGCGGTTCAAGGGGGCGGCTTTTTGGAAACCCCCGGCGCGAATACCGTTCCAATGCTGGCACACCAAGAACTGGCCCGGCGGGCCGAGGAGGTTGCGATGGCCACCGGTTGGGCAGGAGATGGCGCGGTACAGGAGCAGATCGACAGCACCGTCGAAGATGCCGTACAGCGCGCCCGCAGCCGACTCGCTCGGGGCGAAAGCCTGAAGCACTGCGAAGAATGCGGAGAGAAGATTCCCGAGGCGCGCCGTCAGGCGGTGCCGGGTGTACGCCTGTGCATCAAGTGCCAGGCGGCGCAGGACAAGGAAGATGCCAGGTTCAGCGGCTACAACCGTCGCGGTAGCAAGGACAGCCAGCTGCGTTGATCAATCGCGGCGGATCGGCATCGAGAAGGTGAAGGTGGTGCCCGCTTCGGCACTGGAACTGACACGCATGCTGCCGCCGTGGGCACGGGCGATCTGGTCGACGATGAACAGGCCGAGCCCCAGGCCTCCTCGCCTGGAGCCTCCCTGGTCCTGCCAGTAGGGCTGGAACAGCCGCTCGAGGTGTTCGGTCGCAATCGGCGTGCCGCGGTTGTGCACGGCGAGTTCGAAATGCCCGTTGTCGGTCTGCGCCGTCACGATCACCGGGCCGGTGCTGGCGCCGTGATGCAGCGCGTTGGTGATCAGGTTGGCGAGCAGCTGCGCGATGCGGTCCGGATCGCACTCGAACATCTCCAGCGGCGACAGCCGCTCGAGCAGCACCCGTCGCGGATGCGCATTGCGCAGCTCGTCGGTCACCTGGAGCAGGGTGCGATTGAGCTCCGGTGGCGTCGTCCAGTTCAGCGGAATGCCGTTGCCCAGCTGACCGCGGGCGAAATCCAGCAGGTCATCCACCATGCGCGAGGCACGCTGGCTGGCGGTGCGCACGTGCTCGGCCAGTTGCTGGGTGCCGACTTCCGTCGAGCGGCGCAGCAGCAGGTCGCTGGCCGCCTGGATCGAGGCCAGCGGGGTACGCAGGTCATGGCCGAGCAGGGCGATGAACTGTTCGCGCTGGTGGCCGGTGAGGCGCTCGTCGGCCAGCGCGGCGCGCGTGCTCTGCTGCTGCTCCTCGGCATCGAGCTGCAGGGTCAGCAGACGGGCGAAGGATTCGAACATTGCGCGCGTCGCCGGGCTGGACAGGTCGCGGGGTAGCGGGTCCAGCGCGCAGAGCGTGCCGAAGAAGCTGCCATCGGCGCGCAGCACCGGGACCGAGATGTAGCTTTCGAACCCATAGATCTGCGGCGTGTGATGGTGGCAGTAGTCCGGATCGGCGCTGACCTGGCTGATGATGATCGGCTGATGGGAGGCGTGAATCTCGCTGCACAGGGTGGTGGTCACGTCGAGTTCCCCGCCGACCTTCAGGCCGAACTCGATACGATCGAACACGGCACAGGCGGTCCAGTTCGTCTCGGTAACGCGGGCAACTGCAGCGAAGCGCAGGCCGGTCGTTTCGCTGAGGACCTGCAGGATGGCCGGCACGGCACTGATACGCTGCACCGTGAGCAGGTCGTCGAGGAGGGTTCGCACCATCGCAAGGCCCTGAGCGATGAAAAAGGCCGGACACTCTAGCATGCCCGGCCTCGTTTGCAGCGACGCTCACCCCAGCGGCGCGGGTTGTACCGGGGTGACAAGAAGGGGCTGTCTGCGCATCAGCACATAGTGCAGCGTCCCGCCAAACAGTGCGCCCAGCAGCCAGGCGAAACCGGACAGGCTCTCCAGTCCGGGCGTCCATACCGAGGCCACGGAGAACACGGCACTCACACCGAACGCGATCATTGCCTTGCGGTTCCAGCCAGCGTTGAAGTGGTAGATGCCGGTACGTTCGGCGCAGAACAGCTGCTGCACATCCAGACGCTGACGCCGGACCAGGTAGTAGTCCGCCACGATGATGCCGTACAGCGGCGCCAGCGCCGCGCCCAGCGTATCGACAAAGGCGGCGATGCCCACTTCGCTGATGAAGGCCACCCACAGCGCGCCGATGAAAAAGGCGATGGCGGCAGTGATGAAGCCACCGGTCCGGGCGCTGATCCTGGCGGGGGCCAGGTTGGCGATGTCGTAAGCCGGAGGGATGAAGTTCGCGACCAGGTTGATGCCCACCGTAGCGGCGAAGAAGGTGATCGCGGCGACCACCGTCAGGGTGACATTGTCGATGCGTGCCACGATGTCGGTCGGGTTGGTCAGCGTCTCTCCGAATACGACCACGGTGCCGGCGGTGATCACCAGCGCGATCATCGAGAAAACCGCCAGGCTCACAGGCAGGCCGAAGAAATTACCGATGCGCATCTGCCGCTCGTCTTTCACGAAGCGGGCGAAATCGCCGTAATTGATTACCACCGCTGCGAAGTAGGCGACCATGGTGCCGACCACTGCCGCGAATGCTGCAATCGGACCGCCGGCATGTTCGCCGCTGCCGCTGAAGATGTCGCCAAGGGCGCCCAGCAGGCTCGGGCCGGCCTGATACCAGATGGCGATCATCAGCACGATCATCACCAGGTAGACCAGCGGGCCGGCCCAGTTGAGAAAGCGCGTTACCCAGTCGACGCCGCGAACGAACAGCGCTACCTGAAACACGCAGACCATCACGTAGGCGGCCCAGTCGATGGCAGTCAGGCCGAGCAGCGTCGCCGCCTGTGGATCGGTGCCCATGAAGGCCCGGAGCAGCAGCGCAACGGCAGTCGAGGCAAAGTAGGTCTGCACGCCATACCAGAAGATCGCGACGATGCCGCGGACGACCGCCGGGAAGTTAGCGCCGCGTACGCCCATGCTCGCCCGCGCCATGACGGGGAACGGAATGCCGTACTTCACACTCGGTTTTCCGGTGAGGTGCACCAGCCCCATCACGATAAAGCCGGCCAGGACGATACCCGTCAGAACCGCCCAGCCATTGAGCCCGTAGCTGATGAAAAGCGTGGCGGCCAGCGTGTAGCCGAACAGACTCTGTATGTCGTTGGACCACACGTTGAAAATCTCGAACCAGCCCCATTTGCGTTCAGCCGGGGGGAGCGGCGCGAGATCCGCGTTATAGAGACTGGGTTCGATCTGCTTGATCTGAAAGTCGTCGTGATTCATGGGATGCGCTCTGAGCAAGACTGTGTATTTTTGTATGCAGTTCTTGTTCCGCGTACGACAGAGCTCGCGAATTATCAGGCGACGATCACTGAGGCGGTTGCGCCCGATGCCTCGAGTCTAGGCGCTCCGAGGCATCGTGCAGGATAATTTGTATACAAGATTGATGCGAATTTCAGATCAGAAATTCATTGCCGTTCGACTTTGCGGATGCATCGCGGGTATGCACTCAAAAGACGTAGCGCACCAAGGCGGTGCCATCAGTGTCGGCCGGGAGCGGGGCACGGATATGAAAAGCCCAGGCTTGCGGACAAGCCTGGGCTTTTCGTTGGCGCTGCGGCCTGTCGCTGCCGCGCTGCCCGTGAAGATCAGAACAGAAAGTAGCGCTGCGCCATCGGCAGCACTTCGGCCGGTTCGCACCAGAGCAGCTGGCCATCGGCGCGCACCTGATAGTTCTGCGGGTCGACCTGGATGTCCGGCGTGTAGTCGTTGTGGATCAGGTCCTTCTTCTGCACCTGACGGCAACCCCGGACCACGCCGATTTTCTTCTTCAGTCCCAGCTGTTCCGGCACGCCGGCTTCGAAGGCGGCCTGGCTGATGAAGGTGAAGCTCGACGCGTGCAGCGAACCGCCGTAACTGGCGAACATCGGCCGGTAGTGCACCGGCTGCGGCGTCGGGATCGACGCATTGGCGTCGCCCATCAGGCTCGCGGCAATGGCGCCGCCCTTGAGGATCAGGCTCGGCTTGACGCCGAAGAACGCTGGGCGCCAGAGCACCAGGTCGGCCCACTTGCCCACTTCGATCGAGCCCACCTCGTGGCTGACGCCGTGGGTGATCGCCGGGTTGATGGTGTACTTGGCGATGTAGCGTTTGGCGCGGAAGTTGTCGTTGCCCGCGCCGTCGCCGGGCAGGGCGCCGCGCTGCTTCTTCATCTTGTCGGCGGTCTGCCAGGTGCGGGTGATGACCTCGCCGACGCGGCCCATGGCCTGGCTGTCGGAGCTGATCATGGAGAACGCGCCGAGATCATGCAGGATGTCTTCGGCGGCGATGGTCTCGCGGCGGATGCGGCTCTCGGCGAAGGCCACGTCCTCGGCGATGCTCGGGTCGAGGTGGTGGCAGACCATGAGCATGTCCAGGTGCTCGTCGATGGTGTTGCGGGTGAACGGCCGGGTCGGGTTGGTCGAGCTGGGCAGCACGTTGGCGAAGCCGCAGGCCTTGATGATGTCGGGCGCGTGGCCGCCACCAGCACCTTCGGTGTGGTAGGTGTGGATGGTGCGGCCCTTGAACGCGCCGAGGGTGGTCTCGACGAAGCCCGATTCGTTCAGCGTGTCGGTATGGATGGCCACCTGCACGTCGTACTGGTCGGCGACCGACAGGCAGTTGTCGATGGCCGCCGGGGTGGTGCCCCAGTCCTCGTGCAGCTTGAGGCCGATGGCTCCGGCCCTGACCTGCTCGATCAGCGGCTCGGGCAGCGAGGCATTGCCCTTGCCGGTGAAGCCGATGTTCATCGGAAAGGCGTCGGCGGCCTTGAGCATCATCGCCATGTGCCAGGGGCCGGGCGTCACCGTGGTGGCGTTGGTGCCGGTGGCCGGCCCGGTGCCGCCACCGATCATGGTGGTCACGCCGCTCATCAGCGCCTCTTCGATCTGCTGCGGGCAGATGAAGTGGATGTGCGAGTCGATGCCGCCGGCGGTGAGGATCATGCCTTCGCCGGCGATGACTTCGGTGCTGGCGCCGATGGCGATGGTCACATCGGGCTGAATGTCCGGGTTGCCGGCCTTGCCGATGGCGGCGATGCGGCCGTCCTTGAGGCCCACGTCGGCCTTGACGATGCCCCAGTGGTCGAGGATCAGCGCGTTGGTGATCAGGGTATCGACCACCTCGGCGGCGCAGAGCTGGCTCTGGCCCATGCCGTCGCGGATCACCTTGCCGCCGCCGAACTTCACCTCTTCGCCATAGGTGGTGAAGTCCTTTTCGACTTCGATCCACAAGTCGGTGTCGGCCAGGCGCACCTTGTCGCCAACGGTGGGGCCGAACATGTCGGCATAGGCTTGGCGGGAAATCTTCATCCGTATCGTCTCGCGTAGGGTGGATGACCGAAGCCATCCACCGATCCTGTTCACGGTGGAAAAGCCTTCGGCGTTCTCCACCCTACGAAAAGCGCTGTGCCCTAGAGCGCGCCCATTACCCGCCCGGCAAAGCCGAACACCCGGCGCTCGCCGGCCAGCTCGACCAGCTCCACCTCGCGGCTCTGGCCCGGTTCGAAGCGCACCGCGGTGCCGGCCGGGATGTTCAGGCGCATACCGCGCGAGGCGGCGCGATCGAAGGTGAGCGCGTCGTTGGTTTCGAAGAAGTGGTAGTGCGAACCGACCTGAATCGGCCGGTCGCCGCTGTTGGCCACGCAGAGGGTCAGGGTGCGGCGGCCGGCGTTGAGCTCGATATCGCCGTCCTGGATCTGGTATTCGCCGGGAATCATGGTTTCGAGGTCCTGTTCAGGGTCAGTTGCATCATGGTCAGGTCCAGCCAGCGGCCGAACTTGCAGCCGACCTGGCGCATCTGGCCGACATGGATGAAGCCCAGTTGCTGGTGCATATGCACCGAGGCGCGGTTCTCGCTTTCGATGAAGGCAACCATCACATGCTTGTCGAGCATGCGGGCGCGCTCGATCAGTGCCTTCATCAGGCTGCGGCCGATGCCGCTGCCGCGATGGTCGGGGCTGACGTAGACCGAGTTCTCCACGGTATGACGAAAGCCGTCGTGGGGGCGCCAGGGGCCGAAGGAGGCATAGCCGGCCACGCGGCCCAGCTCGTCGATTGCGACCAGCACGGGGTAGCCCTGCGCGTGACGCTCGGCCAGCCAGGCCTGGCGGTTGGCGAGGTCGACGCAGTGGTCGTTCCAGATCGCCGTGCTGTTCTGCACCGCGTCGTTGTAGATCTGCAGGATGCCTTCGAGGTCGGTGTCCAGGGCGTCGCGTATCTGCACGTTGGTTTCCTTCAAGAACGGTTCAAGGTCGTGGGCAGTAGACATTGACCGATATTTCAGGCGATTGGTTGATGCACCGTGACCAGCTTGGTGCCGTCCGGGAAGGTCGCCTCGACCTGGATTTCCGGAATCATCTCGGGCACGCCTTCCATCACCTGCTCGCGGTTGAGCAGGGTGGTGCCGTAGTGCATCAGCTCGGCGACCGTCTGGCCGTCGCGCGCGCCTTCGAGCAGCGCGGCGGAGATGTAGGCCATGGCCTCCGGGTAGTTGAGCTTCACACCGCGGGCCAGCCGGCGCTCGGCCACCAGGCCGGCGGTGAAGATCAGCAGCTTGTCCTTCTCTCTTGGTGACAGATCCATAACCGCTCCAGTCGTAGGGTGGATGTCGCTCTTCGTATCCACCGGCCAGTGGTCGAGACCACGCAGCGTTGTTCAGGGCGGCGTGCACGCAGGCGCGCCGGCGTAGGGAGGGCAACGGCGCAGCCGTGCCCACCGATCATTCAGGTACTCCAGATTCGCGGCGGTACCGCTTCGCGGCCCAGCAGTTCGGGGCGCAACAGTCGCCACAGGTCGATCAGCCAGGCGCGGGCGTGCAGCGCCTCGTCGGCCAGACAGCGCGCCACGATGAGCCCCGGCAGTTGCGTCAGGTCACCGCGCACGCGGCTGGGCAATTCACGGCAGCGTTCCAGCAGGTCCGCGTCGAGCTCGCCGCTGACAATGAGGGTGGCGAACACCGAACGCCCGTCGAGGCCGATCGGTGAGTCGAGCAACGCATCGGCGCCGGCGATGCGCTGGCGCTCGTGCCAGATCAGCCGGTCGTCGCGACGGATATCCAGGCGCGCCTGGAAATGCCCGGCGTCGAAGCGCTCGCCTGCTGCCGGCCGGCCGAGGGCGACGATGTCCCAGTAGAACAGCCGGGCGTCGCCGTGCAGCTCGATGCGAGTGTTCAGCTCGGCCTGAGCCGCGGAATAGACGATGGTCTCCTGCGGCAGCCACTCCAGCGCGGCACCGGCCTCGACGCGCAGCTGCAGGTCCTGAAAGGCCGGGCTGGCGGCGCGATACCACTTGGCTGCACCGGGGCTGGTCAGCTGCGCCCAGGCGCCGGGGCCGAGCGTGACGCTGATGTCCAGCCGATCCCCGCCGGCGATGCCGCCCGGGGGGTGGACGATGATGTGCTGGCAGACTTCCGGCCCTTCGGGATACAGATGCTTCTGCACCCGTAGCGGTCCGCTATGGCGGCGCAGCACCGGGCGCGTCGCGTCGCCGATGCGGGTATAGCCGAGCTCGAGCTCGGCCTGCCAGTGCGGAGTGAAGGGGTGAGTCAGAACGGTCATGCGCGGCTGCCGGTGGTAGTTGACTGGGCAGACAGCAATAGTCGTGCCTCCATCCGACGGTATGCGCAGCTTCGGGGCGTGCAAGGCCTCGTCGACGACGAGACCTGTGGGATATGCACCGTTACGGTGCGATCTGCTGCCGCCCGGTTCGCCATGCCCTTTCGTGGTGCGCTTGCTGCGCTCTTGCTCAGGGCTGACGGGATGCGCCGAGCCGGGCAAAGAAGCGTTGCTTGGTCCATTCCGAACAGGCCGCATAGAGCAGCGTGATCAGCAGAACCGCCCCGAGCACCGTGGCCGGCAGTGGCTGCAGGGCGAACCAGCCGCCCACCGGCGTGTAGGGCAGCAGCACGGTCAGCAGCGCGATGAGCAGTGAACTGACCAGCAGGAAGCGCCCCGGCCGGCTGCGGTAGAACGGCTTGTGCGTGCGTACCACGAAGATGATGGCGAGTTCGGTGATCAGCGATTCGACGAACCAGCCGCTGCGAAACAGCTCCGGTTGCTCGCCCACCAGGTACAGCAGCACGCCGAAGGTGAGCAGATCGAAGGCCGAGCTGATCAGGCCGAACAGGATCATGAAGCGGCGCACCTCGCCGATGTCCCAGCGATGCGGCGTGCGTGACCAGTCGGCATCGACGCGGTCACCGGCGATGCCGATGGCCGGGATGTCGGAGAGGAAGTTGTTGAGCAGGATCTGCTTGGCCAGCAGCGGCAGGAAGGGCAGGAAGAACGAGGCCACGGCCATGCTGATCATGTTGCCGAAGTTGGCGCTGGTGGTCAGGTAGATGTACTTCAGCGTGTTGGCGAAGGTACGCCGGCCTTCGTCGATGCCCTGACGGACCAGGCCCAGCTCGTGGCGCAGCAGGACGAAATCGGCCGCCTCCTTGGCCACGTCCACCGCGTTGTCCACCGAGATGCCGACGTCCGCGGCATGCAGTGCCGGCGCGTCGTTGATGCCGTCGCCGAGAAAGCCCACCACGTGGCCGGTCTTCTGCAGCGCACGGATGATGCGCTCCTTCTGGTTGGGATCGACCTCGGCGAACAGGCTGACCCGCGGCGCCAGGTTGATCAGCGCCTCGTCGCGCATCTGCCCGATCTCTGCGCCCGTGATGACGCGCTCGACATCGATGCCGACGCTCTCGGCCACCTGCCGGGCGATCAGGCGGTTGTCGCCGCTGATGATCTTCACCGCCACGCCCAGCTCGCGCAGCGCGGCCAGTTCCTCGCGCACACCGGGCTCGGGTGGGTCGAAGAACAGCAGGAAGCCGGCGAAGACCAGCGCCTGCTCATCATCGACGGTGCAGCGCTCGCCTTCCATGGAGCGCCAGGCCAGGCCGAGCACCCGATAGCCGGCGGCGCTCCAGGCAGCGAAGCGGGCCGCCAGCGCCTCACGCCGCTCGGCGGTCAACGGCAACACGGCATCGCCCTGCTGCACGAACGCCGACACCTGCAGCACGTTATCCAGCGCACCCTTGCAGATCAGCCGTGGCGTGGGCTCGCTAGCGTCGCGCAAGAGCACGCTCAGGCGCTTGCGGACGAAGTCGTAGGGAATTTCATCGAGCTTGTCGGCGCCAGTCATGGCCGGCGCCTTGTCGCGGCCGTAGTCGCCGATCGCCTCGTCCAGCGGGTTGCGCAGGCCGGTCTGCAGCGACGCGTTGAGCCAGGCCATGCGCAGCACCGTGGTGCTGGGCTGGCCGTCGGCGTCCAGCGCGCCGTCGAGGGCCACTACGCCGCGGGTGAGGGTGCCGGTCTTGTCGGTGCAGAGGGTGTCCATCGCGCCGAGATTCTCGATGGCGTTGAGATGACGCACGATCACGCCGCGCCCCGCCATGCGTCGCGCGCCGGCCGAAAGGGTCGCGCTGAGGATCGCCGGCAACAGCTCCGGCGACAGCCCGACGGCCAGGGCGATGGCGAACATCAGGGTGTCCAGCGGCGGTCGGTCGAGGAACAGGTTGAGCCCGAGCACCGCGGTGACCATCACCAGCATCACCCGCAGCAGCAGACCGCCGAACTGGCGCAGGCCGCGCTCGAACTCGGTTTCCGGCGGGCGCAGCACCAGCGAGCGCTCGATATGGCCGAGCTCGGTATGCAGGCCGCAGCGCACGGCCAGCAGGCGCGCCGTGCCGCTGCGCAGCGAGGTGCCGCGGAACAGGCAGTTGTCGCGCTGCGCCAGGGCGGCGTCGCTGGCGACCCGGCTCGCCTGCTTCTGCACCGGAAAGGTCTCGCCGGTCAGCAGGGCCTGGTTGACGAAGCAGTCGCGCGCCTCGACCAGCCGGCCATCGGCGGGAATCAGGCTGCCTGCCGAGAGCTCGACGATATCGCCGGGCACCACTTCATCCGCGGCCAGGCTCTGCAGGCGCCCATCGCGCCAGACATCGGCGCGGCTGGCCACCTGTTCGCGCAGGCGCGCAATCGCGCGGTTGGAACGGACCTCGTGCAGGCTGCCGACCAGCGCGCTGGCGATGACAATGGCCAGCACGATCAGGGCATCCAGCCAGTCGTGGGCGATCAGCGCCACCAGCGCGCCGATCAACAGGATCAGCACCAGCGGGCTGGACAGCTGGCGCAGCAGCGAAGCGCCGACCTGCCGCGCCAGGTTCGGCCGATACGTACGCCTGACCGACGGCTGACGCGCGGCGGCAGCGTCGCTGGCGAGCCCGTTCGGGCCGCTCTTCAGGCTGGCATAGAGCTCATCCAGCGGCTGGCTCCAGTAGTCCGGCGTGACCGTCTCGTGGTGGTCTGCGGCCCCGGCCCGCAAGGCGTCCCGGGAGAGCCAGAAGCCAGGCAGCATCGGCAGCCAGAAGCTCAATACGCGAAACAGCAGCGTTGCCGACAGGCCGGCCGCCAGCGGCACGCCGGCCCAGCTGAGGGTCGCCACCGCGGCGGCCTCGAACGCACCCAGCCCACCCGGCACGATGCCGACGCTGCGCAACACGCTGGCCAGCATGAAGCTGGCGAAGATGCCGGCGAAGGGCGCCGCGTGGCCGACCGCGTGAAGCAGCGCCCAGAGGGTCAGGGCGTCAAGCAGGACGATCAGCAGGGAATAGCCGCTGGCCCAGCTCAGCAGGCGCGGATTGCGCGTGAGCCGGGGCTCGGCCGCGAACACCATCGCCAGCAGCCGCTGCATCCAGCGCACGTGTTGCAGGCGCCTGGCCAGGGCGCCCTGCGGCAGCCCGGCGATCAGCGGCGCGGCGATCGCCATGAGGCCGCAGAACAGCATGAAGGCTGCGCTGGTGGCGATCACGGCGAGACTGCCATGGCCGCTGTCGATCGCGATGAAGAGGGCGGCGCCGAGCGCCAGCAGGTAGGCCACGAAATAGGCCGACACGCTGACGATGAAGCAGCTGGAAACCTGAGACACAGCGATGCCGCGACGCTGCAGCAGGGCGACCACCGCCACCGCGCCGCTGAATCCGGAGGAAGGCAGGGCCTGGTCGATGAACAGCTTGGTCAGGCTGAGTTTGGTGGCGTCCCACAACGGCAGCGACGTGCCCGCGGCCGTCAGTACCTGGCGATACAGTTGACCCTGGACGACGTAAGTCAGCCCCTGCAGCGCGATGGCGACCAGCAGCCAGGCCGGCTCGGCCTGGCTGAGAACCAGGACGAAGTGGCTGGCGTCGGCCAGCTGCAGGACGCCGACCACCAGCGCGCCGAGCATGGCCGTGCCCAACAGCCAGGACAGCCAGATCAGCGGCCTGGCATGTTCGGCCGGGGCGGAAGAGTCGAACGCATCGTGCATGCCATGCACCCCCTGCTGGAGCCAACGCTGTCAATCATCGGCCCGGCGGGAGAGCCGGACATTGACACCGATCAGGCGCCCCCGTGGGGGCGCTGCAGCAAGGCTAGATCGCCACCAGGCGTTGCACACCCTCGGCGGCCATGTTTTCGCCGCGACCCTGCTGGATGATCTCGCCGCGGCTCATCACCAGGTACTGGTCGGCCAGTTCGGCGGCGAAGTCGTAGAACTGCTCCACCAGGAGGATCGCCATGTCGCCGCGGGCCGCGAGCTTCTTGATCACCGCGCCGATCTCCTTGATCACCGAGGGCTGGATGCCTTCGGTGGGTTCGTCGAGGATCAACAGGCGCGGCTTGCTCGCCAGCGCGCGGCCGATGGCGAGCTGCTGTTGCTGGCCGCCGGAGAGGTCGCCGCCGCGGCGGTGCTTCATTTCCTGCAAAACCGGGAACAGCTCGTAGATGAACTGGGGTACTTCCTTGGCTTCCCTGGCGCTGAAACGGGACAGGCCCATCAGCAGGTTTTCCTCGACGGTCAGGCGGCCGAAGATCTCGCGCCCCTGCGGCACATAGGCGATGCCGGCGTGCACGCGCTGGTGCGGCTTGAAGCCGGTGATCGGCTTGCCCTCCCAGTTCACCGCGCCTTCCTTGGCCGGGATCAGGCCCATCAGGCACTTGAGCAGGGTGGTCTTGCCGACGCCGTTGCGTCCGAGCAGGCAGGTGACTTCGCCGACCTTCGCCTCGAACGAGAGGCCGCGCAGGATATGGCTGCCGCCGTAGTACTGGTGCAGTTGCTGGACTTGCAGCATGTGCGACTCCTTCACTTGGTGGGTAAGCCTCTGGCGTTATCCACCCTACGATTAGGTTTGCGTTGATGCGGGCATGGGCGTTTGGCGGGCGTAGGGTGGGCGGCCGAAGCCATCCACCTTTTTTGCTCAACGCCCCAGATACACCTCGATCACCCGCTCGTCCGCCTGCACCTGTTGCAGCGAACCCTCGGCCAGCACCTGGCCCTGGTGCAGCACGGTGACGTGGTCGGCGATGGTCTCGACGAAGCCCATGTCGTGCTCGACCACCATCAGCGAATGCTTGCGCGCCAAGGACTTGAACAGCTCGGCGGTGAATTCGGTCTCGGCATCGGTCATGCCGGCCACCGGCTCGTCGAGCAGCAAGAGCTGCGGCGACTGCATCAGCAGCATACCGATCTCGAGGAACTGCTTCTGCCCGTGGGACAGCAGTCCGGCCGGGCGATGACGCGACTGGCCGAGGCGGATGGTCTCCAGCACTTCGTCGATGCGGTCCTTCTGCTCGCCGGAAAGCCTGGCCCTGAGGCTGGCCCACACCGACTTGTCGGTCTTCTGCGCCAGCTCCAGGTTTTCGAACACCGAAAGCGCCTCGAACACCGTGGGCTTCTGGAACTTGCGGCCGATGCCGGCCTGGGCGATGTCCACCTCGCTCATGCGGGTCAGGTCCAGGGTTTCGCCGAACCAGGCGCTGCCGCTGGTGGGGCGCGTCTTGCCGGTGATGACGTCCATCATGGTGGTCTTGCCGGCACCGTTGGGGCCGATGATGCAGCGCAGCTCGCCGACGCCGATGTACAGGCTGAGATCCGTCAGCGCCTTGAAGCCGTCGAAGCTGACGTTGATGTCTTCCAGGCTGAGGATGGTGCCGTGGCGTACGTCCAGGCCCTTCTCGGCAACCCGGCCGAGGCCGATGGCATCGCGGGTCAGGCCACCACCGGTGGGGTCGAAGCCGTCGATGACGGCGCTGCAGGGTACGGTTTTCATTCTTCGCCCCTCCGCTTGATGAGGCCGATGACGCCCTTGGGCAGGTACAGGGTGACGACGATGAATAGCGCACCGAGGGCGAACAGCCAGTATTCGGGGAAGGCCACGGTGAACCAGCTCTTCATGCCGTTGACGAGGCCGGCGCCGAGCAGCGGGCCGATCAGCGTGCCGCGTCCGCCGAGTGCGACCCAGACGGCCGCCTCGATGGATTGCGTCGGCGCCATCTCGCTGGGGTTGATGATCCCCACCTGCGGCACGTAGAGCGCACCGGCCAGGCCGCAGAGCACCGCCGACAGCGTCCAGATGAACAGCTTGTAGCCGCGCGGATCGTAACCGCAGAACATCAGCCGGTTCTCGGCATCGCGCAGGGCGGTGAGCACCCGGCCGAACTTGCTGCGCGCCAGGCGAAAGCCCAGGTACAGGCTGCCGGCCAGGAGCGCCACGGTGGCGAGAAACAGCGTGGCGCGGGTCGCCGGCGCCGAGATCGAGAAACCGAGGATGGTCTTGAAATCGGTGAAGCCGTTGTTGCCGCCGAAGCCGGTCTCGTTGCGGAAGAACAGGAGCATGCCGGCGAAGGTCAGCGCCTGGGTCATGATCGAGAAGTACACGCCCTTGATCCGCGAGCGGAAGGCGAAGAAGCCGAAGACGAAGGCCAGCACGCCGGGCACCAGCACCACCAGGCACATGGCCCAGAGAAAGCTCGACGTGCCATACCAGTACCAGGGCAGCTCGTTCCAGGCGAGGAAGCTCATGAATGCCGGCAGGCCGTCACCGGCACTCTGGCGCATCAGGTACATGCCCATGGCGTAACCGCCGAGGGCGAAGAACAGGCCGTGGCCGAGGGACAAGAGCCCCGCGTAACCCCAGACCAGATCCAGCGCCAGGGCGACGATGGCGTAGCAGAGGATCTTGCCCACCAGGGTCAGGGTGTAGGCCGAAACGTGCAGGGCATGCTCGGCCGGCAGCAGGTGCAGCAGCGGCATGGCGACGAGGACGGCCAGCGCCAGGCCGAGGGCGATGACCGTGGCTTTCGGCCCGGCTTTCTGCGCGGCGGTGAGGGTAAGTGGCTGGTTCAATCGATGACCCTCCCCTTGAGAGCGAAGAGCCCCTGCGGACGCTTCTGGATGAAGAGGATGATCAGCGCGAGGATGAGGATCTTGCCCAGCACGGCGCCGATCTGCGGTTCGAGGATCTTGTTGGCGATGCCAAGGCCGAAGGCGGCGAAGATGCTGCCGGCCAGCTGGCCGACACCGCCGAGCACCACCACCAGGAAGGAATCGATGATGTAGCTCTGGCCGAGGTCCGGGCCGACGTTGCCGATCTGGCTCAGGGCCACGCCGCCGAGCCCGGCGATGCCGGAGCCCAGCCCAAACGCCATCATGTCGATGCGCCCGGTGGGAACGCCGCAGCAGGCGGCCATGTTGCGGTTCTGCGTTACCGCGCGCACGTTCAGGCCCAGGCGCGTCTTGTTCAGCAAGAGCCAGGTCAGGAGCACCACGAACAGCGCGAAGCCGATGATCACCATGCGGTTGTACGGCAGCACCAGGTTCGGCAGCACCTGCAGGCCACCGGACAGCCAGGCCGGATTGGCGACCTCGACGTTCTGCGCGCCGAACAGCACCCGCACCAGCTGGATCAGGATCAGGCTGATGCCCCAGGTCGCCAGCAGGGTTTCCAGCGGGCGGCCGTACAGATGGCGGATCACCGTGCGTTCCAGCGCCATGCCGATCGCGGCGGTGACGAAGAAGGCCACCGGCAACGCCACCAGCGGGTAGAAGGCGAGGGCTTCCGGGGCGAGCCGCGCCATCAGCACCTGCACCATGTAAGTGGTGTAGGCCCCGAGCATGAGCATCTCGCCGTGGGCCATGTTGATCACCCCGAGCAGGCCGAAGGTGATCGCCAGGCCGAGGGCGGCGAGCAGCAGGATCGAGCCCAGCGACAGGCCGCTGAAGGCCTGGCCGAGCAGTTCGCCGATCAGGAGCTTGCGCTTGACCTGGGCCAGGCTGGTCTCGGCGGCCTTGCGCACGTTGGCGTCGGTTTCCGCCTCGTCGGCCAGCAGGTTCTCCAGGCGCACCCGCGCCATGGGCGCGCCGGTTTCGCCGAGCAGGCGCACCGCGGCGAGGCGTACTGCGGGGTCGCTTGCGGTCAGCTGCAGGTTGGCCAGCGCCAGGGTCAGCGCTTCGCTCACGGCGGCATCGTCCTCGGCATCCAGGCGCTGCTGAAGCAGCTCGAGCTGTTCCGGTTGGCCGCTGCGCTGCAGGCGCTTGGCCGCGGCGAGGCGCTGCGCGGGGTCTTCGGCGAACAGCTGGTGGCTGGCCAGGGCGGTGTTGAGCAGGCCGCGCAGGCGGTTGTTCAGGCGCAGCTTCTTCGGCGTGCCGACCGGCTCGGCATCACCTTCGAGGGCACGGTAGGCCCCGTTTTCCTCGATGAAGGGCGTCTTGTTCTGGCCGATGGCCACGCGATTGGCACGCAGCGCTTCGATCAGCGGCAGCCGCTCAGGCGCGGGCGCGGCGGCCCAGCTTTCCAGCAGCCTGGCCTGTTTGGCCGGGCTGGCCTTGGCGTAGTCGGCCGCGTCTCCGGCATGGGCTGCCCAGGGCAGAACCAGCAGGAGCAGCAGCAATAATCGGTGCAGGGCAGTGTTCATGCGTGAATTCCCCAGGGGGCGCCGCGGGCTCTCTTGATGGAGGTGGCGGCGATGGGCGGGCGGATGAGAACGTCTCGACTACGCGTTCCGATCCGCCCAACGAAAGCCGAGCGATCGTGGGGTGGATCGGGACGCGAAATCGGTGCGTCACCTATCCACCATGACGACCGCAGCGGTTAGTTGGACTTCACCGCGTAATCCGGCTTCTTGTCGTTGCCCGGGATGTAGGGGCTCCACGGCTGGGCGCGGACCGGGCTTTCGGTTTCCCAGACCACCGAGAACTGACCGTCCTCCTGGACCTCGCCGATCATCACCGGCTTGTGCAGGTGGTGGTTCTTCTCGTCCATGGTCAGGGTATAGCCGCTCGGTGCCTTGAAGGTCTGCCCGGCGAGTGCATCGCGTACCTTGTCCACCTCGGTGCTGCCGGCCTTCTCGACCGCCTGCGCCCACATGTGGATGCCGACGTAGGTGGCCTCCATCGGGTCGTTGGTCACCGCCTTGTCGGCGCCCGGCAGGTTCTTGGCCTTGGCGTAGGCCTTCCACTTGCTGACGAAGGCTTCGTTGACCGGGTTCTCCACCGACTGGAAGTAGTTCCAGGCGGCCAGGTGGCCGACCAGCGGCTTGGTGTCGATGCCACGCAGCTCTTCTTCACCGACCGAGAAGGCGACGACCGGAACGTCGGTGGCGTCCAGGCCCTGGTTGGCCAGCTCCTTGTAGAAGGGCACGTTGGAGTCGCCGTTGATGGTCGACACCACGGCCGTCTTGCCGCCGGCGGCGAACTTCTTGATGTTGGCGACGATGGTCTGGTAATCGCTGTGACCGAAGGGGGTGTAGACCTCTTCGATGCTGGATTCCGGCACGCCCTTGCTGATCAGGAAGGCGCGCAGGATCTTGTTGGTGGTGCGCGGGTAGACGTAGTCGGTACCGAGCAGGAAGAAGCGCTCGGCGCTGCCGCCGTCTTCGCTCATCAGGTACTCGACGGCCGGGATGGCCTGCTGGTTCGGCGCGGCGCCGGTGTAGAAGACGTTCGGCGACAGTTCCTCGCCTTCGTACTGCACCGGGTAGAACAAGAGGCCGTTGAGTTCTTCATAGACCGGCAGCACGGATTTGCGCGAAACCGAAGTCCAGCAACCGAAGGTCACCGCGACCTTGTCCTGGGTCAGCAGCTGACGGCCTTTCTCGGCGAACAGCGGCCAGTTGGAAGCCGGATCGACCACCACCGGCTCGAGCTGCTTGCCGAGCACGCCGCCCTTGGCGTTGATCTCGTCGATGGTCATCAGCGCCATGTCCTTGAGCGAGGTCTCGGAGATGGCCATGGTGCCGGACAGCGAATGCAGGATGCCGACCTTGATGGTTTCGGCGGCCTGCAGGGTAAAAGGGAACAGACCGCTGAGCATCAGGGCACTGGCGGCGAGGGTGGTCTTGATCAGAGGACGGCGTTTCATTTGGGGCTCCTTGGCTGTCCGTGCGCAACTGTGGGCTGGGTACATCGGAACGCCTGGAGCAATGGCAGCATCCGTGCCAAATGGCGCAAAGCCTTCTACGACGCCGCTTTGCGCCGATCCTGGGTTGGTCCGGCAGCTTTTGTGGTGAGCCATGCTGGTGCATCGCAGGGCGCGTGGTGCACTGCCAGGGCCCGCTTTGCCCGATTTCGGTGCCGGCCCGCCACTTGCCCGTTGCAGGCCTGGCTTCTAGCATGGCCGGCCCGCTCCGAGACCCGTCGCCATGCCCCGTCCACCGCGTTCTCCATCCTCGCGATCGCCTGCCAGAGCGCCTGCGCCGCGGCGCGTCGCCAAGGCACCGCCGGCCGAGCCGCGGCTGTTGCTGCTCAACAAGCCGTTCGACGTGCTTACGCAGTTCGCCGATGCCGATGGTCGTGCGACCTTGAAGGACTTCGTCTCGGTGCCGGGCGTCTACCCCGCCGGGCGCCTGGATCGCGACAGCGAGGGTCTGTTGCTGCTGACCAACGACGGTCGGTTGCAGGCGCGTATCGCCGACCCGAAGCACAAGCTGCCCAAGACCTACTGGGTGCAGGTAGAAGGCGAGGTGGACGAGACACAGCTGGAGCGTCTGTGTCAGGGCGTCGAGCTGAACGACGGCATGACCCTGCCGGCCGAAGTGCGGCAGCTCGATGAGCCCGAGCTGTGGCCGCGCAATCCGCCGGTGCGTTTTCGCAAGAGCGTACCGACCAGCTGGCTGGAGCTGGTGATTCGCGAAGGGCGCAATCGCCAGGTGAGGCGCATGACGGCGGCGGTTGGCTTGCCGACCTTGCGCCTGGTACGGGTGCGCATCGGCCCCTGGGCGCTGGACGGCCTGCAGCCGGGCGAGTGGCGGGAAGTGCCGGCGCAGCTGTAGCGCGCCGGCCGGTGCCTCAACTCAGTGCGGGATGCCCTGAGTCACTTCGATGATGTATCCGATGACCGGCTTGGCGAGAAAGGCGAACAGGCACAGGCCGAGGCCGAGGAAGAGGATGGCGGTGCCAAGGCGCCCGGCCTTCGACTTCTTGGCCAGGTCCCAGATGATGAAGGCCATGAAGGCCATCAGCCCGCCGACCAGCACGATCATCATCCACTTTTCGAAAACTTCGGGATCCACAGGGTTCTCCTGACTGACTTCGACGACGGCGCCCGTGGCAGGCCGGGCGCGAAAGCGGGGCAGTATACGCCTGCGCAAAGCGGCGCGTGTGCCACCGCTGGTTGGACGGTCGTGCCCGCAAAGCGTTCGGATCGCGCCGACCGGGCGCCGGTGCGGCGAAATGTCTCGCCCGAATTCAGTAGGCCGCCTTGATCACATCGATGCCCTTGTTCAGCACTGCGCGCCAGGCCTGCAGGTCCGCCTGCTGCAGGTCCTCGTCGTGTTGCCCGATGGTCTTGAGCAGCGCATCGATCCACAGGTCATAGAGTTCCGGATGGATGTCCAGCTGTGCCCGCGAATGGCTCTGGCCCAGCGCACGGAGCTTGGTGTCCGGCATGCCGCGGGCGAACAGCACCAGGTTGAGGATGCCGGCGCGCAGCAGCTGCTTCTGCGCAGTCATGTCGGTACGGGCGAACTTCTCTCGTATCGCTGGCGAGCTGGCGAGAAAGGTGGCGTAGAAGTCATCGAAGAAGCGGGGGCTCGCGCAGCAGCGGCCATAGCTCTGCATGACGCGGTTGGTGTCGTTCATGGGGCATCCCTGGCACGAAGGTTCGGGAGCGGCGCCTGCACGGGGCGTCGCATTCGGCTGTCCGGCGCGCCTGGCGACACCGGATACAAGGGCGCGGATTATAGGCAGTAACCCTTCGGAAAGTAGGGTACAGCCTGTGCGCTGCGTCTCAGCTGCGCAAATGCTCCAGTGGCAGCTCGGTGCTCGATGCCACCTGACGCAGGACAAAGCTGGAACGCACGCTGGAGACGCCTTCGATACGCGTCAGGGTACCGAGCAGGAACTGCTGGTAGTGGTCCATGTCCGGCACCACCACCTTGAGCTGGTAGTCGGCATCCATGCCGGTGACCAGGCTGCATTCCAGCACTTCCGGGCAGCGTCCGATCACGCCCTCGAAGTGCTCGAAGCGCTCCGGGGTGTGCCGGTCCATGCCGATCAGCACGTAGGCGGTCAGCGTCAGGCCGAGCTTCTTGCGGTCGAGCAGGGCTACCTGGCGAGCGATATAGCCGTCGTCTTCCAGTTGCTTGACGCGGCGTGAGCAGGGCGATGGCGACAGTCCGATGCGTTCGGCCAACTCCTGGTTCGAAATGCGGGCGTCGTGCTGCAGTTCGGCGAGAATGCGCAGGTCGTAGCGGTCGAGTTTGCTCATGGAGGGATGCCTTTGGGATCGGATTGCGCATGATGATGAATCGCGGGCTAGAGATTGCGCAAGAGGTGCCTTGATCAGCAATCTTCGCAATCCGGTGCCGGTCGGGGCGGCGTAAGCTTTATCTCAACTTCAGCCCCCGGCAGAACGACCACGGCACGCGATCCCCGCCGCGGTCACCGAAAGTCTTACCGAGACCGACGGTCCGGGCCTCCGGCGCTCACGAGGCACCGTGCGAAGCAGCCGTTACCATCGGCCAGACGAATCGAAGAGACCACGCCCAGGCGTGGTCTTTTTCGTTGTGGGCGTCGTGGGGGTTTGGATGTGATCGGCGATGAAGGTCTGCAAACCTGCAAGCGATACAGACAGGGGCTCTATCGCCCCGACGCCTGACACTGGTCGAAGGCTCACCGCCTCGGCGGCGCTACCTCAAGCGGGTCGGCATGCACCAGCACCTCCGCGTTCGGATAGCGGTCATGAATCGCATTCTCCACCGCCACACACAGATCATGTGCCTGCGACAGCGGCAGTTCACCAGGCAGTTCCAGGTGCAACTGGACGAACCAGCGCGTGCCGGAAACCCGCGTGCGGAAGTCATGGCAACCATGTACCCCGGGCACTTCGCAGACCAGTTGCTGCATCTGTTCGCTGATCTCCGGCGACAGCTCGGTATCCATCAGCACGGCCCCGGCCTCGCGGACGATGCTGATCGCGCTCCAGAAGATGTAAAAGGCGATGGCGATGCCGAACAACGCGTCGGTACGCTCCCAGCCAAAGCTGGCGAGGACCAGCGCGAGCAGGATGCTGCTGTTGAGCAGCAGGTCGGAGCGGTAGTGCAGCGAATCGGCGCGAACGGCGGTGGAACCGGTGATTTTCACCACGTGATGCTGGTAAGTCAGCAGCACGGCGGTCATCACCAGCGAGAAGATCATCACCGCGATACCTACACCCTGCGCGCCCAACGGTTGCGGATGCAGCAGGCGGTCGACGCCTTGCACGCCGACGAGGATCGCGCTGACGCAGATGAATGCCGCCTGCCCCAGCCCGGCCAGTGCCTCGGCCTTGCCATGGCCGTAGCGGTGATCGTCGTCCGCCGGGCGCAGCGAGTAGTGCACCGCCAGCAGGTTGAGCAGCGAGGCGGCGCCGTCCAGCAGCGAGTCGGTGAGGCCGGCCAGCAGGCTCACCGAGCCGCTCAGCCACCAGGCGACGGCCTTGCTCAGCGCCAGCAGGATGGCCGTCGCCAATGCCGCGGCGGTGGCCCGACGCATGAGCCGGGCGTGGTCGCGATTGATGCTCATCGGCGGCGGCTGTCCCTCGTGGGCATCAGGCGGCCGGGCGCAGGCCGAAGGCGGCCAGCTGCTCGACGCTGCCGTTGTGCTGGATCAGTCGCGGGTCGTCCAGCGGCAGGCTGCGGCCGGTTTCCGCCTCGATGATGGCTTTCAGGCGGGCCTGGTCGATCTGCCCATCGGCGCCGATCGCTTCCTGCAATTTCTCCGGCGCCATGGAGTACTGGTTGTCCGGCAGGTAGATCGCACCGGTGGCGAAGTCGATGCCGAACGCGATCAGTCCGGGGATGACGTAGAACAGCAGGCCGACGGCGTTGAGCACGGCGATGGCCGGGTCGATGCGGCCTTCGATCTGCCCGCGGCGATCGGGGTAGAACAGCGTGCCGCAGGCGGTCAGCTGGGTGAACAGGGACGCGGCCAACACGCCGCCGATGATTCGGTTACGGGTACGCATAAAGACCTCCTGGAAAAGTGGCGCAACTATACAAGGGCTGGATGATGTTTTCTCGACATCAGACCATGCCGCATGCACGGGTGTTCGGCGCCCGGCAGCTTTACCCAGTCCTTACCGAGCATTGACGGAGCCCGGCGCGGCTCCGGCGGATAATCGCGTGGCGATTCCTCTCACTCGGAGTGCACCACCATGTTCGGATCATTGCCGCGCGCCGCGCTCGGCGCGTTCCTTTCCTTCTGCGTTGCAGCGACCGCCCTTGCTGCACCGCCCGGGCCGGGTCCGGGCATGCAGCGTGGGCCGGGCGGCCCGGGGCCCTACCCTGCGCCAGGGCCGCGTCATGGGCACGGACTGCCAGCCGGCGCGCGGGAAGTGTGGATCGGCAGCATGCTCTACTTCGTCGCCGCCGGAACCTATTACCTGTGGAATGCCGAGCGCAACGTCTACGAACCCGTCAGCCAGCCGCCGCTGCCGGCCAGCGAGGCCACGCGATATGATGTGATCGCCTATCCGGCCAAGGGCCAGAGTGCCGAGCAGCAGAGCCGCGACCGCTACGAGTGCCATAGCTGGGCGGTCAGCCAGAGCGGTTTCGACCCGGCCAGCGCCCGGACGGCCCCGGCGGCCAGCGTTGCCGACACCTACAAGCGCGCCCTCGGTGCCTGCCTGACCGGACGCGGCTACAGCGTCAACTGATGCGCCCAGCTTCGGGCGGGCGCTTCGGTTGTTGAATCGTCTGCCCGAAGCGAGTGCTCATGAATTCCCTACCGATCGACGAAGTTCTGCCGGCGTTGCGCCAGGCCCTGCAGCAGCGCGACGAAGCCGTGCTCGAGGCGCCGCCCGGCGCCGGCAAGACCACCCGCGTGCCGCTGGCGCTGCTCGGCGAAGCCTGGCTGGCCGGGCAGACCATCATCATGCTCGAACCGCGCCGGCTGGCCGCCCGCGCCGCCGCCGAACGCCTGGCCAGCGAGCTGGGCGAGCGGGTCGGCGAGACGGTGGGCTACCGCATCCGCCTGGACAGCAAGGTCGGGCCGAACACCCGCATCGAGGTGGTCACCGAGGGCATCCTTGCGCGCCGCCTGCAGGACGACCCGGCACTGGAAGGCGTCGGGCTGGTGATCTTCGACGAATTCCACGAGCGCAGCCTGGATGCCGATCTGGCCCTGGCGCTGACGCTCAATGCGCGTCAGCTGCTCCGCGACGAGCCGCTCAAGCTCCTGCTGATGTCGGCGACGCTGGAGGGCCAGCGCCTGTCGGCGTTGCTCGACGAGGCACCGGTGGTGCGCAGCGAGGGGCGCATGCACCCGGTGGAGCAGCGCTGGGGCCGCCCGCTGGCGCCGGGCGAGCGCATCGAGCCGCGGGTGGTGCAGACGGTGCTGCAGGCGCTGCAGGACGAGCGCGGCAGCGTGCTGGTGTTCCTCCCCGGGCAGGCGGAGATCCGTCGGGTGAACGAGGCGCTGGCCGAGCAGCTGGAGGGGCGCGGCGACATCCTGCTCTGCCCGCTGCATGGCGAACTGGAGCTGGCCCAGCAGCGTGCGGCCATCGAGCCTGCACCGGCGGGCCTGCGCAAGGTGGTGCTGGCGACCAATATCGCCGAGACCAGTCTGACCATCGAAGGTGTACGGGTAGTGGTGGACGCCGGGCTGGCGCGGGTGCCGCGCTTCGATCCCGGCTGTGGCATGACCCGCCTGGAAACCCGGCGCATCTCCCGCGCCTCGGCCACGCAACGGGCGGGGCGGGCCGGGCGGCTGGAGCCGGGCGCCTGCTACCGGCTGTGGTCGGAGGAGCAGCACGGGCAGCTGGCGGCCTACGGTGAGGCGGAAATTCTCCAGGCGGACCTTGCCGGCGTCGCGCTGCAGCTAGCGCGCTGGGGCGTCGAGCCCGACGAGCTGGCCTGGCTCGATCGTCCGCCGGCCGCCGCCTACGGCCAGGCGCAGGCCCTGCTGGAGCGCCTCGGTGCGCTGCAGCGCAGCGAGCACGGCGGCTGGCAGCTGACCCGCCACGGCCAGGCGATGGCCGAGCTGCCGGTGCATCCGCGCCTGGCGCACATGCTGCTGCGCGGGCAGGCGTTGGGCGTGGCTGCCTTGGCTGCCGACGTGGCGGCGCTGCTGGTCGAGCGTGATATTCAATCCGGCGGGCCGCGCGGCGGCGGAGCCGATCTCGCCCTGCGCCTGCATCAGTTGCAGGATGGTCGTGGTGCTGGGGTGCAGCGCGTCCGGCAACTGGCCCGGCAGTTTCGCAGCTTGCTGCGCGCTGCCGCGGCGGCGCCGGCTGCTGAACTCGATGAGCAACACGCGCTGGCCGCGCTGCTGGCCTTCGCCTATCCGGACCGGGTGGCCCGCCAGCGCCGCGAGGGCGGCGGTGGCTATCGGCTGGCCAACGGCCGCGCGGCGCAGTTCGGCGAGCCGGACCCGCTGATGAAGGAGTCCTGGTTGGTGATCGCCGAGCTGGGCAGCCATCAGGGCCAGCGCGAGGAGCGCATCTATCGCGCCGTGGCGCTGGACCCGGCCTTGTTCGAGAGCGCGCTGGCCGAGCAGGTCGCCGTGCGCGACGAGCTGGAATGGGACGAGCGCGAGGGCGTGCTGCGTGCCGAGCGGCAGCGGCGGGTCGGCGAGCTGGTGCTCAGTCGCGAACCGCTGCCGACGCTGGACGAAGAGGCACGTGGCAAGGCGCTGCTCGCTCTGGTGCGGCGCAAGGGGCTGGAACTGCTGGCCTGGACGCCGGAGCTGCGCCAGTGGCAGGCGCGCATCGGCCTGCTGCGCCAGCTCGAGCTGGATGCGGGCGACACCAGCGACTGGCCGGATGTCAGCGACGCCGCACTGCTGGCACGCCTGGAGGACTGGCTGCTGCCTTACCTGGGCAAGGCCACGCGGCTGGCGCACTTCGCCCAGCTCGATCTCGCCGCGATGCTCGCCACCCTGCTGCCCTGGCCGCTGCCGCAGCGCCTGGAGGAGCAGGCACCGGTGGCCGTCACGGTGCCCTCCGGCTCGCGCATTCGGCTGGACTACAGCGAGCAGCCGCCGGTGCTGGCGGTGCGTCTGCAGGAGCTGTTCGGCCTGGCCGACACGCCGCGTATCGCCGCTGGCCGGCAGGTCGTCAAGCTGCATCTGCTGTCGCCGGCGCGCCGGCCGGTACAGGTCACCCAGGACCTGGCGAGCTTCTGGGCCAATACCTATGCCGAGGTGAAGAAGGATCTGAAGGGGCGCTATCCCAAGCACTACTGGCCGGACGATCCGCTGATCGCCGAGCCCACCGCCAGGGCCAAGCCCCGCGGGCAGTGAGGCTCAGTCGGAGGGCAGGCTGAGGTCTTCGCCGGCCTGGCGCAGCGTTTCGTAGGCCTGATCCAGTGCCTCGACGATGGCTTCGGCGTCTTGCGTATGGCGTGAAACGATGAAGTGGATCGGCACCTGGGTCAGGCGCAGGTAGGGCAGCTCTTCCATGTTCAGGCGCTGCCGGGCCTGCTCCACCGGGATCTGGTAGTCGAGCAGGTAGTCGCCGCGCTTGCGCCGCAGCATTTCCAGCGCCGACAGGTGATTGCTGGTGCGCAGCAGGCGCAGGTCGAGCGCCGGGTTTTCGAGGATCGCGTTGATGTTCGGCCAGTAGCTGTAGCCGCCGATCAGAATCAGCGCCTTGCCGGCCAGATCGTCGGGAATACGCGGCACCGGTGTACCGGCGCGGTGATAGAGGTTGAGGTTGATCTGGCTGAGGGTATGCCGACCCTCCAGCGTATGGGCGGCCAGCTCGGGCTTGCCCTGGGCGCCTGGCCAGAGGTCGATGCTGCCATTCTCCAGCGCCGCATAGAGCCGTGCGCCAGGTAGCGCGCGAAAGTGCACGCCGTAGCCGGCCTGGCGGGCGACACGCCGAGTCAGCTCCGCCAGCTCGCCTCGCGCCGTGCCGTGGGCGTCGGTATAGATGGCGGGGGCGAATTCGTAATAGCCGACGTTGAGAATTCGCTGCGAAGCCATGGCCCCGGCAGACAGACTGCAGAGCAGGGCCACGGCCAGTTGGAAGAATGCTTTCAAGAGATCGATCACTGGCTTGCGCTGGTCCGGCAAGCATGCGCAGGCGTTGCGCTGTTGTCCATGAGGCATCTTGCCGTGACGTGAGGTATGTCCGCTTATCTCGACCTATGCTCAAGGCAAGGCGCGATGTCGCGGGTGAGGAGTACAGGTATGCAGCGCAAGGTGTTCGATCGCAAGGTGTTCAACCGCAAGCTGGTGCTGATCACCGGCGGCTGCGCAGGAATCGGCCGCGCCCTGGCGGTACGCATGGCCCAGGCTGGCGCGCGGCTGGTGATCTTCGATCTGCATCAGGATGCGCTGGATGGCCTGGTGCAGCACCTGGCCGATCACCACAACGCCGAGGCTCTGGGGCTGTGTTGCGACGTCAGCGATGCCGAGGCGGTGCAGCGCGCGGTGACGCTGGTGATCGAGCGTTACGGCGGCATCGACGTGCTGGTCAACAATGCCGGCATCACCCATCGCAGCCCGGTGGCCAACACCAGCCTGGCGGTGTTCCAGCGGGTGATGGCGGTGAATTTCTACGGCGCGCTGCATTGCACCCAGGTGGCACTGCCCAGCCTGATCGCCCGGGACGGGCAGATCATCGTGCTCAGCTCGCTTTCGCAGTATGCCCCTGTGCCCAACCGCGCCGCCTACAACGCCAGCAAACACGCGCTGCACGGGCTGTTCGAGACGCTGCGCGGCGAGCTGAGCGATACCGGGGTGCATGTGATGCTGGTCTGCCCCGGTTACACCGCCACCGACCTGCGCAAGAACGTGCTGGTCGGCGACGGCTCCACCGCTCCGTCGCCGGTGCTGGACATCGGTCGGGTCGCCTCGCCGCAGGATGTCGCCGAGGCGATCTACCAGGGCGCGCTGCGTCGGCGCGCGTTGCTGGTGCACTCCAATCTCGACTGGAAGGCGCGGCTGCTGGCGCGCTGGTGCCCGCGGTTGTACCAGCACCTGCTGCTGCCAAGGCTGCTCGGCAGTCGAACCTGATGCTCCGCGGTCACTCGCCGCTGCCGTAGAGCTGCTCCATCAGCGCGGCGTCCCAGTAGGCCGCCTCGATCTTGTGACCGTCCAGATCACGGACGAAGCAACCGTAATAGGGCTCGCCATACTCCGGCCGTGGTCCGGGGGCGCCTTCATCGACCGCGCCGGCGGCGATGGCGGCTCGGTGGAAGGCATCCACGGCAGCCTGATCGGCGGCGAAGAAGCCCACATGGGTGCCGTTGCCGACGGAGGCGGTGCCGCCGTCGAAGGGGCGCTGGACCCAGAATTCGGGATATTCGCGGCCCCAGGCGACCGCACCCGGGTGTTCGAGGATGCGTTTGCAGCCGAGGGTGGCGAGGACGTGGTCATAGAAGGCAACCGCCTCGTCGAAGCGATTGCTGCCCAGGGAAATGTGGGAAAGGATGCTGGGGTTCTGTTCGGCCATGGTGCGTTCTCCTTGAATGGCCAAGCAAGCCTAGCAGGCCGTCGACGCCTGACCGCGGGTCCAGCCGAACGGCGTCTCAGCCGGGCTCCGACTGCCTTGCCGGCGGTTCGCTGCAGAGCATGAAGCAGCGGAACAGCATGATGGTCGGCAGCAGTTGCAGCAGGCCGACCACGCCATCCAGCAGCATCGCCGGCAATAGCGGCGGGGTCTCGTCAGCGAACAGCTGAGCGGCGATCCAGACCTCGAGCATCCAGACCGGCAGCAGCACGGTCATCACACAGCCCAGGACCAACAGGAAATGCCCGCGGGTGAGCTGGAAGCTCTGCTTCAGTGCCGCCAGTGGCGACAGGCCGCGCAGTACCAGCAGGTATTCGGCGAAGGCGATCTTGACCATCACCCAGATACCCGGCAGCACGAACAGCGATGCGCCGAGCAGGATCAACAGCGAGCCCAGCCCCGAAAGCACTGCCAATGCTGGCCACAATGGCAGCGCCCGGGCATAGACCGCGCCTAGAGCTGGATCATGGCCTCGACTGCGTGCGTCCAGAAAGAGGATCAGGGCGCCAACGTACAGCGGGTAGAAGATCAGGCCCACCAGCAGGTCCAGGGCAGGCGGTGCGTCGTTGGCGAGCCAGTGATCGAGCGCCACGCGCGTGAGGCTTTCCAGCAGGATCAGCGGCAGGCAGAGCCGGACGATGGTCAGGAAATGACGGGAGTAGAAGAACCAGGCGTCGCGCAGGATGGCAAGAACGTTCATTGCAGACCGAAAGTGAGGAATCGATTCGGGGCGCCACTGTAACGGATGTGCTCGAGGCGGGACATGCGCGATTTCGCCGTCCATACTGATGGCCCATTCCAGACCCAGGCTGCCGCGTGAAGAAAGTTGCCCTGTTCGCCGATGTGCAGAACCTCTACTACACCGTGCGCCAGGCCCATGGCTGCCACTTCAACTATTCGGCGCTGTGGGCTGACGTCAGCCGGCGCGGCACTATCGTCGAAGCCTATGCCTACGCCATCGAGCGCGGCGATGCGCGGCAGCAGCAGTTCCAGCAGATCCTGCGCAACCTTGGTTTCACGGTGAAGCTCAAGCCCTATATCCAGCGCAGCGACGGCTCGGCCAAGGGCGACTGGGATGTGGGTATCACCATCGATGTGCTGGATGCAGCGGCGCGGGTCGACGAGGTGGTGCTGGCATCCGGTGACGGTGATTTCGACCTGCTGCTCGAACGGGTGCGTGCCGGTGGAGCCGAAGCCACAGCCTACGGCGTGCCGGGGCTCACTGCGCAGTCACTGATCCGAGCGGCGACGCGTTACGTGCCGATCGAGGGTAATTTGCTGTTGCGTGGCTGAGATCCGCCGCTTTGAGAGAACGACGATTGTCTGCCAACGGGGCGACTCGGAGTTGCCAGTGTAGGGTGGATGACGCTCCACCCGTCCACCGCAGCGGAGCCACGCTCTTGGAAAATGCTGCGCAGTTTTCCACTCTACGCCTCCCACTCAGCGGCGCTGTGATCGTAGGGTGGATGACGCTTCACCCATCCACCAAAACGACGTCAGGCTTTGCCGAGTGCTGCCAGGCGCTTGCGCACCGCCGCTTCGATGCCGGCTGCATCCAGGCCGCACTCGGCGAGCATTTCGCTGGGCTTGGCGTGCTCGACGTAGTAGTCCGGCAGGCCCAGGTGCAGGATCGGTCGCAGCACGCCTTCGGCAGCGAGGAACTCGGCCACCGCACTGCCGGCACCGCCCATGATGCTGTTCTCCTCGACCGTCACCAGCAGCTCGTGGCTGCCCGCCAGTTCGCGCAGCAGGGCGTCGTCCAGCGGTTTGACGAAACGCATGTCGACCACCGTGGCGTCCAGCGCCTCGCCGACCTGCAGCGCCTCGGGCAGCTGCACGCCGAACACTAGCAGCGCCACCTTGCTGCCCTGACGGCGCACCACGGCCTTGCCGATTTCCAGCGGTTCCAGGGCCGGCTCAATGCTGGCGTTGGGGCCGCTGCCGCGCGGGTAGCGCACCGCGGCCGGGCCTTCGAAGTGGTAGCCGGTGGTGAGCATGCGGCGCATCTCGTTCTCGTCGCTGGGCGTCATCACCAGCATGCCGGGGATGCAGCGCAGGTAGGACAGGTCGAAGCTGCCGGCATGGGTCGGGCCGTCTTCGCCGACCAGGCCGGCGCGGTCGATGGCAAACAGCACATCGAGGTTCTGCACCGCGACGTCATGGATCAGCTGATCGTAGGCGCGCTGGAGGAAGGTGGAGTAGATCGCCACCACCGGCTTCAGACCTTCGCAGGCCATGCCGGCAGCCAGGGTGACCGCGTGCTGCTCGGCGATGGCGACGTCGAAGTAGCGGTCCGGATAGCGTTCGCTGAACGCCACCAGGTCGGAGCCTTCCTTCATCGCCGGGGTGATGCCGGTCAGGCGCGGGTCGGCGGCGGCCATGTCGCACAGCCACTGGCCGAAGACGTTGGAGTATTTCGGCCCCGTGGGCTTCTTCGGCGCTGGCGGCGCGCCGACTGGCTCCAATTTGCTGATTGCATGCCAGGTGATGGGGTCGGCCTCGGCCGGGGCGAAGCCCTTGCCCTTCTTCGTCACCACATGGAGGAACTGCGGGCCGTCGAGGTCGCGCATGTTGCGCAGGGTGGCGATCAGGGTCGGCAGGTCGTGGCCGTCGATGGGGCCGATGTAGTTCCAGCCCAGTTCCTCGAACAGGGTGCCGGGCACCAGCATGCCCTTGGCATATTCCTCGGTGCGGCGGGCGATTTCCCAGGCGCCTGGCAGGCGCGAGAGGATCTTCTTGCTGCCTTCGCGCATGCTCGAATAGGTGCGGCTGGAGAGGATCTTGGCCAGGTAGTTGGACAGGCCGCCGACGTTGCGCGAGATCGACATGTCGTTGTCGTTGAGCACGACCAGCATGTTGGCGCCGACTTCCGGGGCGTGGTTGAGCGCCTCGAAGGCCATGCCGGCGGTCAGCGCACCGTCACCGATCACCGCGATGGACTTGCGCTGTTCGCCTTTCAGACGCGCGGCGACCGCCATGCCCAGGGCGGCGCTGATCGAGGTGCTGGAATGACCGACGCCGAAGGTGTCGTACTCGCTCTCGACCCGGCGCGGAAAGGCGGCCAGGCCGTCCTTCTGGCGCAGGGTGCCCATGCGCTCGCGGCGGCCGGTGAGGATCTTGTGCGGATAGGCCTGGTGGCCCACGTCCCAGACCAGCCGGTCGTCCGGTGTGTCGTAGACGTAGTGCAGGGCGATGGTCAGTTCGATCACGCCGAGGCCGGCGCCGAAGTGCCCGCCGGTGCGGCCGACGCTGTACAGCAGCTCCTGGCGCAGTTCGTTGGCAAGCTCTTCGAGTTCCGCCTCGCCCAGTCGGCGCAGCTGCTCGGGGGTCGCCGCTCGGTCAAGAACGGGCGTCGCGGGGCGCACCCGAGGAATCTCATGGAACGTCTTGGGCATCAGGCGGATCGTTGTCGTTGAAAAAAGAGCGGCAGTTTACCCGATGGGCCCCTCGATAAGAACGGCCCCGGGTCCGGTAGGGGTTTGACTGCGATTTCGGCGAAAGGTCAATTGCGCCGTTCGACGATGTAGCGCGCCAGTTCCCGTAGCGGCTCGGCGGCGAAGTCGAAAGGCCGCAGGGCGTGCAATGCCTGGTCGCGCAGTTCCAGGGCGTAGGCCTTGGCCGCGGCCATGCCGAGCAGGGCCGGGTAGGTCGGTTTGTCCCGGGCGATGTCGGCGCCCTGATGTTTGCCAAGCGTGGCGGTGTCGCTTTCCACGTCGAGAATGTCGTCCTGGACCTGGAAGGCCAGGCCGATGGCGCGTGCATACTGGCTCAGCGAGGCGAGGTTGTCGGCATCGGCACGGCCACTGGCGAGAGCGCCGAGTTGCACGCTGGCCTCGATCAGCGCCCCGGTCTTGTGCCGGTGCATCAGCTCGAGGGCATCGCGATCGAGCTTGAGGCCCACCGAGCCGAGGTCGATGGCCTGGCCGCCAACCATCCCCGCAGGGCCGGCGGCGCGCGCCAGCACGGCGAACATGCGCAGGCGCAGGGCGGCATCCTGCGGGTTGTGGCGTTCCTGGGCCATAGCCTCGAAGGCCAGGCTCTGCAGGCCGTCGCCGGCAAGGATGGCGCAGGCCTCGTCGAAAGCCTTGTGGGTGGTGGGCTGGCCGCGACGCAGGTCGTCGTCGTCCATGGCCGGCAGATCGTCGTGCACCAGCGAATAGGCATGGATCAGCTCGACCGCGCAGGCGGCGCCGTCGGCGCTGGCCTTGTCACCATTCAGTGCTTCGCAGGCGGCGTAGACCAGCAGCGGGCGGACGCGCTTGCCACCGTTCATCACGCTGTAGCGCATGGCCTGGTAGAGCCGCTCGAGCTGCGGCAGCGGCGGGACGAAGAGGGCTTCGAGGCAGCCGTCGACGCGCTGCTGACAGCCTTTCTGGTAGTCGCCGATCATCATGCTTCGGGGTCCGACTCGAAGGGGGCTTCCTGCAGGCTGCCGTCGCGTTCCAGCAGGATCTGCACCTTCTGCTCGGCCTGGCTCAGCGCCGCCTGGCAGTCGCGGGTCAGGCCGATGCCCTGTTCGAAGCAGGTCAGCGAGTCTTCCAGCGACAGCTCGCCGCTCTCCAGGCGCTCCACCAGCTGTTGCAGCTCGGCAAGGGATTGTTCGAAATCGAGTGCGGCTTTCTTGCGGGCCATGGCGGGAACCTGTCGTCGGCGGCGAGTCGGAAACGGACGCGACATTAGCAAAGAAACGCCGGTGGCAGCCACAAGGTTTGCCCGCGTGATGTGTATCAACCTGCGTAGCCCGGCGGGGGTGCCCGTCAACCCGCGCCGCCGCTCAGTGGTCCTGCTCGCGCAGTCGCCTTTCCCGTTCGGCGAGCGGCAGCTTCGGGCAGCTGTCGCAGAGTTCGCCATCGGCGCGGCGAAAGTGCTGGCAGCACGCCTTGCGCTGCAGGCCCAGGCGCGTACCGCCTTCGGCCAGCGGTACCGCGAGCAGGCCGCTGGCGCCGGACATGGCGCAAGCCGCCAGCCAGACGTCAGCCGCCCGGCACAGTTGCAGGTTGCCGCAACCGTCGAGGCGCTGGCTATGCAGCAGTGCGGCCATGACGCAGTCGGCTGCCAGCCGCTGCGCCAGCTTGGGGTGCAGCCCGAGCAGCGGCCCGCTGACGGCCTGGGCCTGTTCACAGAAGCCACGGATCTGGGCGCCGGCATGGCGCAGCAGGCGCTGGGGCTCGCCCTGCAGTGGCTGGTGATCGGGCAGGCAGAACCCGGCGACGAAGCCCTGTTCGACGCCCTGCGCCAGTCCGTCCAGGCACGGGGCCTGGCCGGCCAGGCGCACCGCGAGCACCTGCAGGTAGATGGGCTGCCAGACTAGCAGCGTCCAGCAGCGCGCCGCCCAGTAGTGGCGGCCCGCTTCCGGACAGGCCGCCCGCCAGTGCGCCAGCAGCCTGGCCACAGACTGCGGATGCTCCAGCGTCAGCTCGTCGGCGCGGGGTGCGCCGACCCGGCCATCGAGGCCCGGCAGCACGCGACGCAGGCGCAGCAGCAGGCTGCCCAGCGCATCCGTGGCCGGCCAGCGCGCTTCAGCGCTCCGGTGCATAGCGCGCCACGGGGTTCTTCAGGGTGCCCGCGAATTTCAGCGCTCCGGCCGGATCGGCGAGGTCGAGCATCTGTCGGTTGTTGCCCAGCTGCAGGCGGTTCAGGCAGGAGCGGGCGAATTCCTCGGCGAACAGGTCGTAACGGGCGAACTTGTCGCGCAGCTGCGGCTGGCTGGCCTGATAGTCGGCGATGCAGTCGGCGACCTGCTGCCAGAAGCGCTGCTCCGGCAGGCCGCCCTGTTCGTCGAGAATCTGCGCCAGGTAGCGGAAGAAGCCGTCGAACACGTCGGTGAAGATCGACAGCACCTTGAGCTCGTCCGGCACCGAGACGGCTAGACGGCCGACCGCCTCGGGAATCTTCGCCTCGGCATCGAGGATCACCGCTTCCTCACCGATGTCCTTCATCAGCACGCGGACCGGCACATGGTCTTCCAGCACCAGGATCAGGTTTTCGCCATGGGGCATGAAGACCAGGTCATGGGCATAGAAGCAGTGCAGTAGCGGCTTCAGGTAGGCATTGAGGTACTGCCGCAGCCAGCGGTCGGCGGTGAGTCCCGAGGCGCTGATCAGTGTCGGCAGCAGGGCGCGCTCGTCGCCGTCGCTGTGCAGCAGCGCGGCCATGGTCATCAGCCGCTGGCCGGGTTCGATGTGACCCAGCGGGCTCTCGCGCCAGAGCGCCGAGAGCATCTTGCGGTAGGGGCTGCTGGCCGGCAGCGCCTGCTCGTAGTAAGGGTTGCGATAGCCGATCGCCGCCACCTCGCGCAGCAGCTGGAAGCCGCAGTCGCGCAGCAGCGGGTCACGCGCCACGCGGCCGGCGAGGTAGGCGTTGATCGCCGGGGTCGCCTGCATGTAGTAGGGCGACAGCCCGCGCATGAAGCCCATGTTGAGGATCGACAGGGCGGTCTTCACGTAGCGCCGCTGCGGCTCGCTCTGGTTGAAGAAGGTGCGGATCGACTGCTGCGCCAGGTAACGGTCGTTGCTCAGGCCGAGATAGACGATCTGCCGGTTGGCGATCTCCGCGGCGAAACCGATGGCCAGGATGTTGTGCCACTGCCAGGGATGCGCCGGCATCAGCAGATAGTCGTCCGGGTCGAGCTGCAGCGCCTGCAGCTGATTGTGGAACACGCCGAGCTGGCCACCCAGTTCCTCGCGCAGCAGGGTCGCCTGGTCGAGCCCGTCGATGGCGCTGTAGCTGGCGCGGCTGCGGTGCACGGCGAGCCAGACCAGACGCACCGGGCTGGCGGCTTCCGGCGCGTAGGCGCGGTAATCCTGGGCGTCGAACCCCATCCGCCCGTTGTTGGCGACGAATCCCGGATGACCTTCGCGCATGCCGGTCTCGATCTGCTGGAAGTCCGACAGGGCCAGCTGGGCCGCGCTCAGCGGGCTGTTGGCGAGCTTGTAGGCGCTGCCGAACAGGGTGCTGCTGATCTCGTCCAGGTAGAGCGGCAGGTTGGCTTCGGAAAGGCCGAGGACGTCGCTGAACTCGATGATGAATGCAAGGGCATCCAGCGGCTGTGGTTCCCCGTTGCTGAGCTTTTCGATGGAGTCGGTGGCGATCGACCAGTGATCCAGCGCCAGCCGCCGCGCCTTGAAACGGTACTCGGTCGAGCTGTCCGGCACGGCGACGCGGTAGTGGCTGTCGCCCAGCGGCTCGGGGCTGAGCAGCTTCTCGTGGCTGAACTCGGCCAGCGCCTTTTTCAGCAGCAGGCGATTGGCGCGGGCCCAGAGTTCGGCTTGCAGATGGTCGGTGGCCAGGTCGCTGGTAGCGGTCGGCAGGCGTACGAGCTGATTCATTGCGGGTTCTCCTGGAGGGTGGCGAGGAACTGCGCACGGGTGCAGAACGCCAGGCAGGCGTCCTTCTCCGGCAGATGCAGCAGGCACTGGTAGACGAAGCCGACCCGGCGGTTGAGCGCATGCACCTTGGCGTTGCGCGCGTCGGGCTCGACGACGATGCGGCGGGCGAAAGGGTCGGCGAACTGATAGGCGAGGATGCTGCGCATCACCTCCAGGCTGAAGCCGTGCACCGGGCGCTCGCAGGGGGCGAGCAGCAGGTGCATGCCGCGGTCGCCGGGGCGCACCTGATAGTGGTCGGCGAGCCGGTCGTGGGCAGGGTGGTAGCCCTCGAACAGGAAGGCCGGCTCGCCGTTCCACAGGCCGAGGGCGATGTCGCGGTGACTGCTGCGCTGGATCTCGTCAACGTAGTCGGCCAGCTGCGTCAGGCTCATGTGGCCCATGCCCCAGAAGCGCGCGTAGTCGCGGCGCAGCCAGTCCTGCAGCAGCGGCAGGTGCTCGGGTTGCAGGGTTTCGAAGTGCATCGCGCCGAGGGCGCAGTAGCGGACGAAGCGCGGACCGTCCGCGCGGGAAAGAGCGGTGTTCATGGTTTGGCTCCACAGAGAGGCGCCCCGACCGGTGCCGAAACCAGCAGCCAGCGCAGGGCGCATGCGGTGAGAACGAGGCCCAGCGCCGAGAGCAGGAACGGCGCGGCGAGGCCGGCATCACGTACCACCACGCCGGCCAGCCAGGAGGCGGTGAGTACGCCGAGGTTCTGGAAGATGTTGATCAGGCTGTAATCGCGGCCGTAGTGCTCCGGCCGGCTGAGGGCGAACAGTCGCGCATCCAGCGCCACGGTGAGCTGGTACAGCGCCCAGCCGAACAGCACGCGCCCGGCCAGCACCAGCGGCATCTGCTCGACGCCCTGCAACGCCAGCCCGGCGGCACCGAGCAGCAGCCAGGCGGTCAGGTGCTGCCCGGCGTGGTAGTGCAGGGCGAGGGCGAGCAGTGCCAGCATGCCGGGAATGGCATAGACCAGGCCGGTGATCCAGCTGGCCTGTGGTCCGCCGAGCTGTTCCCAGTACAGCGTGAAGAACGGCCGCGCCAGGTAGACGCAGAAGTAGAAAGCCAGCATCAGCAGGCACAGGCGGATGATCGCCAGGTGTTCCTGCGCAGCCCGTGGCGGCGTGCTCGCATCGACCCGTGCCGGCTGCGGCGCATGGCGCAACAGCAGCAGGCTGACGGCCATCTGCACGAAGTCCATCAGCCCCATCAGCACGAACATCCGCGCCGGACTGAGGTAGTGCAGCACGCCGCCGCCCAGCGTCGCGCCGGCGATTGCGCCCAGGTGCACCACCACCGAAAGCAGGCCGATGGTGCGTACCTGCTGGTCGGTGCCTACCAGGCCCATGACGTAGGGATACATCAGCAGGTAGCTGGCCTTGAAGGCGATCATCCCCAGCGACACCGGCCAGAACAGCCACTGCCGGTCGATGGCCGCGCAGGCCAGTGCCAGCACGCCGGCTACCAGCTGACCGACGATCAGCAGCCGCAGCGGGTGAGCATGGCGTGCAAGGCGCACCCACACGGGCAGTGCGAGCATCGCCACCAGGCACACCGCGGCCAGGTACAGCCCGACCTGCTCGCTGCGCAACTCGCCGAAACGCTCGGCGAAGTATTGCGGGTAGAACGGCATCAGCAGGCTGTCGCCGAGCACGGCCAGCAGTGTCATGCCGATCAGTGCGCGTCGCAGCGTCATCGCGCCGCCACCGCGCCCTGGGGCGTGAGCGGCTGCGGCAGGCTGAACTGCTGGAAGGCGATCTTCGTCTCCACCGCGTAGTGCTCGCGCCCGCAGATCTCGCGCAGGATGCAGGCGTTGCGGTAGCAGCCCATGCCGAGATCCGGCGTCACCAGGCCGTGATCGGCAAGCCCGGCGTTCTGCACGAAGACCTCGCCGCCGTTGCGGTCGATGCTGTAGTTGCGCGCCACGGCGAAGCGCTCCGGCGCCTGCCAGACGATGCGTTCGGCGATCGGCTGGATGAAGCGTGGCAGGCGGTACTGATACCCGCTGGCCATCACCAGCGCCTCGCAGCGGTGCCGGTAGCTCTGCTGCAGTTCGTGCTGGAAGAACTCCAGCTCCAGCGTGCTGTCGGCCTGGCGGTGGCAGCGGCGCAGTTCGGCGTTGGTCAGCAGCTGGGTCGGCACCTCGCCCTTGAGGCTCTGGTTGTACAGCTCGTCGTAGATGGCATTGATCAGCGTACCGTTGATGCCCTTGTACAGGCCCTTCTGGCTGTCGATGAGCTTTTCCCGGGTGCTGCGCGGCAAGCTGTGGAAGTAGTCGATGTACTCGGGGCTGGTCATTTCCAGCGTCAGCTTGGTGTATTCCAGCGGGAAGAAGCGCGGCGCGCGGGTGATCCAGTTCAGCTGATAGTCGTGGCGGTCGATTTCCTGCAGCAGGTCGTAGTAGATCTCCGCCGCGCTCTGACCGCTGCCGACCACGGTGATCGAGCGCTTGCCCTGCAGGCGCGGCTTGTCCTGCAGGTAGTTGCCGCTGTGGCTGACGTGCTCGGCCACGCCTTCGCAGCAGCTCGGCAGATAGGGCGTGGTGCCGGTGCCGAGTACCAGGCGGCGGGTGAGGAACTCGAAACCCTCGCCGCTGCGCGCATGCACCCCGCGCACGCGGTAGCAGCGGCGCTCGTCGAGGTAGTCGACGTGCTGGACGAAATGCCCGAAGCGCAGGCTGTTGAGCTGCTCCACCACCCACTGGCAGTACTGGTTGTATTCGCGGCGCATCAGGAAGAAGTCTTCCTTGATGTAGAAGGCGTACAGCCGCCCAATCTGCTTGGCGTAGTTGAGAAAGCTGAAACGGCTGGTGGGGTCGGCCAGGGTCACCAGATCGGCCATGAACGGCGTCTGCAGGGTGGCGCTGTCGAGCATCATGCCGGGATGCCAGTTGAAGCCCTCGGCGCGGTCGAGGAACAGGCAGTCGAGCCCGTCGATGGGCTCTGCCAGGCAGGCCAGGCCTAGGTTGAACGGGCCGATGCCGATGCCTATGAAGTCGTAGATCTTGTTCATGAGCGATCTCCTACTGGTTGGCGGTCGTCGAGCAGGCGGGCGCCGTGGTCATGAATCAGCTCGACGATGGCGCGCAGGTCGTCCAGCGTGGTTTCCGGGTTGAGCAGGGTGAACTTGAGGTACTGCCGACCCTCGACCACGGTGGCGGCAATGACCGCCGCGCCGGAGCGGAAAATCGCCTTGCGGATCTCGCGGTTGATCTCGTCCAGGCGCTCGTCCGCCACGCCTGCGGCGACGAAGCGGAACACCAGCGTGCTCAGGCGCGGGGCGAAGACCTCGAAGGCCGGGTCGTCGGCGAGCAGGCGATAGGTATCGGCGGCGCGGTCGATGACCTCCTCGAACATCGCACCGATATGCTCGGCACCAAGGATGCGCAGGGTCAGCCAGAGCTTCAGCGCGTCGAAGCGGCGGGTGGTCTGGATGCTCTTGTTGACCAGGTTCGGCGTGCCCTCGCGGGTCTGGCTGCGCGGGTTGAGGTAGTCGGCGTGGTGGGTGATGTAGCTCAGGTGCTGACGCTGGCGAACAAAGAAGCCGCTGCAGCTGACCGGCTGGAAGAACGACTTGTGGTAGTCCACGGTGACCGAGTCGGCATGCTCGATGCCGGCTAGCCAGCCGCGGTAGCGCGGCGCGACCAGCAGGCCGCCGCCATAGGCCGCATCGACGTGCAACCAGACGCCGTAGTGCTGGCACAGCGCGGCGATCTCCGGCAGCGGGTCGATGCTGCCGAAGTCGGTGGTGCCGGCGGTGGCGACCACGGCCATGGGCAGCTCGCCCAGGCGCTGACAGTCCGCCAGCGCCTGGGCCAGCGCCGGCACGCTCATGCATTGGGCACTGTCGGTTTCGATGCTGCGCACGGCGTCGTAGCCCAGCCCCAGCAGCGCGGCGGATTTCTGCACGCTGAAGTGGCTGGCGCGGGAGGCGAAGATGCGCAGTCGGCCCGCGTCCGGCGGTAGCCCGTGCTGGAGGTTGCCGCCGTGGCCGGGCAAGCGATTACAGACGTGCTCACGGGCCAGCAGCAGGCCCATCAGATTGGACTGGGTGCCGCCGCTGGTGAAGACGCCGTCGGCCTGACTGCCGAGGCCGATGCGCGCGCAGGTCCAGTCGATCAGGCGCTGTTCGATCAGCGTGCCACCGGCGCTCTGGTCCCAAGTGTCCAGCGAGGAATTGAGCGACGACACCAGCACTTCGGCGAGCAGCGCCGGCAGCACCACCGGGCAGTTGAGGTGGGCGACGTAGCGCGGATGGTGGAAATACACCGCGTCGCGCAGATAGAGCTGATCCAGCTCGCGCAGCGCGGCGCCGGCGTCGCCCAGCGGGCGCTCGAGATCGACGCGTTCGAAGTCGGCGGCCAGCTCCTGCGGAAGGATGCCGCTGAACGGCTGCTGCTGACGCTGCAGGCACTGCTGCACCAGGTTCAGACCCTGCTGCAGGAGCCGGCGGTAGTCATCATGATTGCTGCGGGTGAACAGCCCGTTGCTGGCGGGGCCGGGGGCGAAGGGCACTACGGTACTGGACGGGGTCATGCACATTCCTCGGGCCGAGCGCGGCCGCGACCCGGAGCGGGCCGTTTTCGCGGCGTCGGTGGTTTCTTGTCTGGCGGCGTGGCCGCACGAAAGCATCTGCGAGGATGCCGGTTAATCGAGAATTACTCTCAATTGCGCAAGGGCACAGGCAAGACGAATCAGCGCGGAAAAACCATTACGGGGTCGAAGAAAAAAATTACGGCCGCTCCAGCCGCTGGCGCGCCTTGGCCAGCTGAGCGATCACGGTGTTCACCGAAATGCCCAGGCGCTCGGCGATCTCCGCCTGGCTGAGCCCTTCCAGCCGCGCCAGTTCGAACACCTGGCGACAGCGTGGCGGCAAGTCGTCGAGCTGGCGCAGGACGCATCGCAGCGCGCACTGGTGTTCCACCAGCCCGCAGGGGTCGGCCTGCACGGCCTCGATCAGTTCCAGCGGTGCCTCGTCGCCGGCACCGACAAGCGCGCGATGGCGCAGGGCATCACGCAAGAGATTGGTGGCGATGCGAAAGAGATAGGCCTTGGGGTTGGCGAGGCTCTGCTCGGGCATGACCTGCGCCAGTTTCAGCCAGGCATCCTGGGCCAGGTCCTCGGCCAGTGCTCGGCAGCCGCCGAGGCGAGTCAGATGGGCTACCAGCCGTTGGCGGTGATGGACATAGCATTGCAGGCAGGAATCGGAAATTTTGTTGTTGTCGCGCATGGGGGCGTGCCACCGAGAGGGGCAACGAAACTATCCCAGATGCGAACTGTTCGCAATTGCAGGCTCAATGCTGGCACGCCGTCCGGCGAGTCAGCCGTCCAGCGGCAGCTGCAGGGTGATCGGCCGGTTGCCATGCTGCAGGCGGCATTGGGCGGCGGGTAGCGGCCGTGCGTAGTGGAAACCCTGCAGGCTGGGGCAGCCGTTGAGGCGCAGGAAAGCCGCCTGGCGTTCGTTCTCCACGCCTTCGGCGACCACGTGCAGGCCGAGGTGGCTGGCCATGGTGAGGATGCCGCGCACCAGCGCGACGGACTGCTCGCTATCCGGCAGCCCGCTGACGAATTCACGGTCGATCTTGATGCCATCGAAGCGGAAGCGCTGCAGGTACGTCAGCGAGGCATAGCCGGTGCCGAAGTCATCGAGTAGCAGTGGCAAACCGGCGGCCTTGAGACGGCCGAGGGTCTGCTGCACATGCTCGTCGGCCTCCAGCAGCGCGCTTTCGGTGATCTCCAGCTCCAGCATGTCGGGCGACGCACCCTCTTCGGCGAGGATCGCCAGCAGGCTGCCCGCCAGATCGGCCTGGCGGAAGTCCAGCGGCGACAGGTTGATCGCGATGCGTAGCGGATGGCCCATGGCGTACCAGCGGCAGGCCTGGCGGCAGGCCTCTCGGACCACCCAGCGGGTCGCCTCGATGATCATGCCGCTCTCTTCCAGCACCGGGATGAACTCTCCGGGCGGTACCAGTCCGCGCTCCGGCGAATTCCAGCGCAGCAGCGCTTCCATGACTTCGGGCTCGCCCTGGGCGTTGACCTGGGCCTGGTAATGCAGCACGAACTCGTCCCGGTCCAGCGCCCGGCGCAGAGCCTGCTCGAGGGCGCGGCGGCCGGCGGCGGCATCGCTGAGCGCCTCGTTGTAGAACACCGTGCAGTTGCGGCCGGCATCCTTGGCCGCATACAGGGCGAGGTCCACCTGTTTGAGCAGGTCGCTGGCACTGTGCCGGCCGTCGCTGATGGCAACGCCGATGCTCGGGCTGACGTAGCACTCGTACTGGCCGATGCGCACCGGCGGCTGGAAGCCTTCGATGATGCACTGGGCCAGCTGCTCGGCGCGGGCGTGGTCGCTGCCGTCGAGCAGCAGCATGAATTCGTCGCCACCGCTGCGCGACAGCAGCGCATGCTCGGGCATCAGCCGGCCCAGGCGGTCGCCGATCTGCACCAGCAGCTTGTCGCCGATCTCGTGGCCGAGGCTGTCGTTGATGCGCTTGAAGTGGTCCAGGTCGAGGTAGAGCAGCGTCAGCGGCAGGCGCGCCGCGAGCAGCTGTTCGAGGCGCTGCACCAGGTAGTTGCGATTGGCCAGCTGCGTCAGCGGATCGAAGTGGGCAAGAAAGCGCAGACGCTGTTCGGCGCGCAGGCGGTCGCTGATGTCGCGCAGCAGCACGAGGAAATGGCGAACGCCGTAGCGCTGGAATGGCGTGCAGCTGATCTCCAGCGGCACCTCCCGATCATGACGGCGACCGGTCAGCTCCAGCGGCGTGTTCGCCGGGGTGCTCAGCAGGCGGGTGGTGGCATCGCTTTCCAGCAGGCGATCACTCGGCAGGTTGCCCAACAGCTCCGCCGGGGTACAGCCGAACAGCGCTGCCGCCGCAGGGTTGGCCTGCAGCACGCGCAGCTCGCGGTCGACCACCAGCATGCCGATCGGCGCGGTGTCCACCAGGTCGCGGAACAGCTGCTCGCTTTCGCTGAGCGCCAGCTGGCGCTCGTGCAGCTGGTTCATCATCTGATTGAGGGTTCTGGCCAGCCGGCCGATCTCGTCGCGGCCGCCGACCGACAGGTTCTGCGGTTGCTGATCGATGGCGAACTGGCGTGCGGCCTGGTCGATGCGGGCCAGGCGGCGCGTCAGCAGGCGGCCATAGAGGCGGTTGAGGATCAATCCGAGCAGCAGCAACAGGGTCAGCGTCTGCGCCAGGTAGAACCAGGCCTCGCGCTTGGTCTGCGCCAGCATCGGCGCGAAGTCGTACTCCACCAGCAGCGCTTCGCGCAGCGGCGTGCCGTCCTGGGCGACGCGGTCCAGCGGGTAGATCGCCAGCTGCCTGGAGCCTTCGCCGAACCAACCCGCGCGGCCGCCGTTCACCTGTTTGGCGAGTTCGCTGGCATCGATCAGCGTCAGCCGCTCGGGGGACAGGCCCAGCTGGGTCGTGGCGATCACCTGTAGCCCACGGTCGATCACCATCGCCCAGCGCACACCTTCCAGGCTGGCCAGATCGGCAAGCTCGGTTTCCAGCTCGGCGTTACGGCCGAGGCGGCGATGATCGCTCAGGCTGCTCTGCAGCAGGGCAAGATGCTGCGAGGTGTGATTGCGCCAGCCGGCGAGGGTTTCCTCGATACGGGTCGGCAAGTGCCAGGCGGTCAGCATGACCGTGAACAGCAGACCGAAGATGCCCAGCAGCAGGGGTATTGATCGACGCAGCGACAACCTTGTCAGCATATTGGGCCCTCGCAGCGAGCGATCAGATTGGCTGGGTTCGAACCGTTGAGCAGCCGGCGTTCGCGCAGATACTGGCTGAGCTGGCCGATGCTCTGCTGCAACTGGCCCTCGTCGAACCACTCACGGTTGACGGCGCGATCACCCATCAACAGGCCGTCGAGGGTGACCTGCAGTGCCATCGGCGTCAGGCCCAGGCGCGCATGCAGGCGCGGATCGGTTTCGCCGCGATTGTCCTGCCAGGTGCGCAGCGCATCGAACCAGAGGGCCCGGAGGCGCCGACGCTGCTCGCGGGTGACGCGTTGCCGGTCGACCACCAGTACGTCGACGATCTCGCCCGGCAGCTGGCGGCTGTCGAAGATGCGCCGGGCGCCCTTGCTTTCCAGCGCCGGGCCCTCCGAAGCGAAGGTGATGACAGCGTCGACTTCGCCGGCGGCGAAGGCGGCGGCCTGCTCATGCACCGGCAGGCTGACCACCTGCAGATCGTCGATCCGCAGCCCGGCCTGATCCAGCACGCGGGACAGGAAGTAGGCGCCCAGCGCAGTGTTTTCGACGCCGATGCGCTGGCCGGCCAGGTCCTTGAGATTGGTCAGCGGCGCGCGGGCGAACAGCGCATCGGCGCCAGCTGAGACGTTGGTGACCAGAATGATCTCCAGGTCGAGCTCCGCCGCGCTGTCCTGCAGCAGCAGCGTTTCGTCGAGGGTGAGCATGGCGGCGTCCAGCATGCCGTTGCGAAAGCCGCGCAGCACACCTGTGGTGTTCGGGTATTCCACCAGACGGATGCCACTGGGGGCAGTCCAGCCCAGATCGTCCGCCAGATAGATCGGCGCATAGCCAAGCCAGCGGTTGCTGCCGATACGGATCGAATCCGATTCGGGCTGGCAGCCGAGCAAGGCGACAAACAACAGCAAGAGGATTGAGCCCCGAACCATGCGATCACTCCGTGATACCTGTTAGCCACCATAGCGAAACCGTACGGTCACGGGAATCCCTTCGAAAGCAGGGGATATAGGCGCGACGTATCGGCGGTGCGCTGAATCGCATCAGCGACGCTCGTCTGCAGCGGCACCGTGCTCAACTCCGGCAAGTGGCACGGGCATAGTCGGTGATCAACCTGGGCAGGTTTTCCAGGGCCTCGGTGCTCTGGGCGGCACCGATCTGCAGGGCCTCCTTGGGCATGCCGAAAACCACGCAGCTGGCTTCGTCCTGGGCCACGGTGCGGGCACCGGCCTCGCGCATGTTCAGCAGACCGCGTGCGCCGTCGTCGCCCATGCCGGTCATGATGATGCCCAGCGCGTTGTGCCCGGCGTGCCGCGCCACCGAGCGAAACAGCACATCCACCGAGGGTTTGTGGCGGTTGACCGGCGGCCCGTCGAGCACTTCGACGAAATACTGCGCGCCGCTGCGCTTGAGCTGCATGTGCCGCCCGCCGGGCGCGACCAGCGCCAGCCCGGCGCGCACGCGATCGAGGTGGCGCGCCTCGCGCACTTCGATCTGGCACAGGTTGTTCAGGCGCTGGGCGAAGGCTGCGGTGAATTTCTCCGGCATGTGCTGGACGATGACGATGCCCGGGCTGTCCGCCGGCAACTGGCGCAGTACCAGTTCCAGTGCCTGCGTACCGCCGGTCGACGTGCCAAGCGCGATGACACGATCGGTGGTGGTCAGCCCCGCCGCGGGCAATGGCTCCCGGGAGGGCTCCCGGGACGGGCTGCTGGGTTTCGGTTGCGCACGCACGGCGGCGCGCGGCCGGCTGCGGGCTGCCTGTTCGATCTGCCGGATCAGCTCGCTGGAGAGCTGCTGCAGGCTTTCCTTGAGGCCCAGCCTGGCCTTGGTGAACACACCGACGGCTCCGGCTGCCAGCGCTTCCAGGGTGATCGCCGCACCGGCCTCGGTGAGGGTCGAGCAGATGATCGCCGGTGTCGGTCGTTCAGCCATGATCTTGCGCAGAAAGGTGATGCCGTCCATGCGTGGCATTTCCACGTCCAGCACCAGCACGTCCGGCCAGTCGCGCTGCATCTTCTCCAGGGCGAACAGCGGATCGGCAGCCTGGCCGATGACCTGGATGCCGGGGTGACGATCCAGGCAGGCGGTCAGTACCTGGCGCACCAGCGCGGAGTCGTCAACGATGAAGACCTTGATCATGAGCGACTCCTGGGCGGCAAGACGCGGTTCGGCCCGGTGCGTCGGAACATCGCGGAGGGGGCTGAGCGGCTCATAGACGCTCGAATACCGAAGGCGCCAGACCGCGCAGCGGCAAGCCGAAGCCGTGCACGCTTTCGGCGTGGCCGATCAACAGCAGACCGCCCGGGCGCAGATGCTGCAACAGACGAGCCGTGATGGCGCGCTTGTCGTCGGCGGTGAAGTAGATCAGCACGTTGCGTAGCAGGATCAGGTCCATCGGTTCGAGATCCTGCGGCAGCGGCCGCATGAGGTTGATTTCGCGAAAGCTGACCCGCTCGCGCAGCGCCTGGCTGATACGAAAGTTGCCATCCTGGGCGCCGACGCCACGCAGGCAGTGGCGCTTGAGCCAGCCGGGTGGGAAAGCGTCGGTATCGGTCATCGGATAGACCGCCTCGCGAGCCTTGTGCAAAACGCTCTGGCTCAGGTCACTGGCAAGGATCGACCAGTCGGAGCTGGCGTGCTCGGCCAGTACCATGGCCAGGCTGTAGGGCTCTTCGCCGCTGGAGCAGGCGGCGCTCCAGCAGCGCAGCGGCCCGCTGCGGCGTGCCAGCCACTGGGCGAGAAAGCGGAAGTGCTGCGGCTCGCGGAAGAAGTAGGTTTCGTTGGTGGTCAGCAGGTCGACCACCAGCCGCCGCTCGACCTGCTGCTCCGGTGCGCGCAGCAGATCCAGATACTGCGCATAGTCGCGCAGGCCCAGCGCCCTGAGCCGGCGCATCAGCCGGCCGGCCACCAGCGGGCGCTTGCCGTCGCTCATGCGTATGCCGGAAGCCTCGGCCATCATCTTCTGCAGATAGCGGAACTCCCGATCGCCCAGCGACGGCAGGTGGGACGTCGTCACTTCAGCCTGCCAGCGCCATGGCGCGATTGAGTTGCAGGATGTCGTCCAGCGAGAGCACCCGGCGCACGTCGAGAATGATGGTGAAGCCCTGTTCGTTGCGCGCCATGCCGGCGATGAAGTCGGTGCGGATACCGGTGCCGAAGGGCGGCGCCGGCTCGACTTCATGCCCTTCGATGTCCAGCACCGCGTCCACTGCATCGACCACCAGGCCGATGCGCTGCTGCACCTCGTTGAGCTCCAGTTCGATGATCACGATGCAGGTGCGCTTGCCCGCGGCGGTGCGCTCCATGCCGAAGCGCGCCGCCAGGTCCAGCACAGGCACCACGTTGCCGCGCAGGTTGATTACCCCGTGGATACACGCAGGCATCATCGGCACGCTGGTGATCTGGCCGTATTCGATGATTTCCCGGACCAGCTCGATCGGCAGGGCATAGCGCGCCTGGCGAACCCGGAACGAGAGGTGCTGGATGCTGTGCTCGGTGTTGGCGATCTGGTTCATGCGCGCACCCTCAGCTGAAGCTGACGAACTGGCTGTCGTCCACCGACGCCAGTGCCCGCTGCTCGCCACGCGGGCTTTTGGCGGCCGGGCGTGGGCTGGCGAACGGCACCGGGCGCCGCAGCGGCTGCGAGGCGGTGTTGGTGGCGTCGAAGCGGAAGAAACTGATCAGCTCGAGCAGCTGTCCGGCCTGGGCGTTCATCTCCTCGGAGGTGGCGGCCAGCTCCTCGGAAGCCGAGGCGTTCTGCTGGGTGATCTGGTTCATCTGGCCCATGGCGATGTTGATCTGCTCGGCTCCGCTGCTCTGCTCCTGCGAGGCGGCGGTGATTTCCTGCACCAGGTCGGATGTCTTCTGGATGTTCGGCACGATCTCGTCGAGCAGCGACCCGGCCTGCTCGGCCAGTTGCACGCTGTTGCTGGCGACACCGCCGATCTCCTGGGCAGCGACCTGACTGCGCTCGGCCAGCTTGCGCACTTCGGCGGCGACCACCGCGAAGCCCTTGCCGTGATCGCCCGCGCGCGCGGCCTCGATGGCGGCGTTGAGGGCCAGCAGGTTGGTCTGGTAGGCGATGTCGTCGATGATGCCGATCTTGTCGGCGATCTGCTTCATCGCCTGGACCATGTCGCGTACCGCACGGCCGCCTTCGACGGCATCATTGGCGGCCTTGCCGGCAATGTTGTCGGTGATCTTCGCGCTTTCGGTGTTCTGTGCGATCGAGGCGGACATCTGCTCCACCGAAGCGGTGGTTTCCTCGACGCTGGCGGCCTGCTCGCTGGCGGCCTGGCTGAGCGACTGCGAGGTGGCGCTGACTTCCTCGGAGGCCGACGACAGCGAGTCGGCGGCGCTGCGAACGTCGCTGATGACGTTGCGCAGGCGTTCGGCCATGTTGTTCATCGAACTGAGCAGGCGCCCGGTTTCATCCTTGCTGTTGACCTCCAGCTGCACGCCCAGATCACCGGCGGCGAGGCTGTCGGCGACGCTGACGGCGCGATTGAGCGGGCGGGTGATGCTGCGCGTGACCAGCATGCCGATGATGAAACCGAGCACGGCGGCGATGATCACCAGGCCGATCATTTGTGTCCGCGAGCCGAGGTAGATGCTGGTGATCTCCTCGTTGGCCTGCTTGGCATTGGCGACCTTGCGCTCGACCAGCGCGGTCAGCAGGTCGTCTGCCTTGCCGCCGGTTTCGCGCAGGCGTGGAAGCATGACGGTCAGTTCGTCGGCCGGCCGCACCTCGCTGGACGCTTCACGCAGCTTGAGCACCTGCTCGACCATCTGCACATACGCCTGCATCGGTTCGCTAAGCGACTCGAATTGCGCCTTGCCTTCCGGCGTCACGAAGCTGGAGCGGGTCAGCTCGATGTACTCATACATCTTCCTGACCGCTTCACGGGTCTGCTTGATGGCCGCGTCACGCTCTTCCAGGCTCGTTGCCAGAAGGCTCGAACGCAGACCGCGACCAACGTAGACGAGCTGTACGTTGGCCGACTGGATGTTGTTCAGCGCTATCATGTCACGCGAATACATCTGGTCTGACAGGTCGTTGACGTGGGCAAGGTTGCGAATGCCCAACAGGCCCACGGTGACGGTGAGCGCCACCACGACCAGGAAGCCCAGAGTCAGGCGCGCGCCGATTTTCATGTTGCGGAAGAGTTGCATGGGTTTTCTCCTTGCTGACCTGCGGCGATCTGGCGGGGCTGGCTGGTACGCAGATCAGCAGGGCTCGCTTCGACGTGGGTGTGCAGATGACGGAACAGACTGGGAATATCCAGGATCAGGGCAACTTGCCCGTTCCCGAGAATGGTTGAGCCGCCAATACCCTGCAGATGCTGGAACAGCTGGCCGAGGGGCTTGATGACGGTTTGCAGTTCACCGTGCAGGTGATCGACGATCAGCCCGGCCTGTTGCCGGCCGTGACTGACGACAATGATGTTGCGGCGCTTGCTGGGCGCCTCGCGCAGTTTGAAATGCGCGGCCAGCGACAGGCACGGCAGCGGTCGGCCGCGCAGGTCGAGGTAGCCGTAGGCGGCGCCATCGAGCTGATCGGCTTCCAGCTCCAGGCATTCGGTGACCATGTCCAGCGGAATGACGAAGTAGTCGTCGCCAAGGCTGATCAGGAAGCCATCGATGATGGCCAGGGTCAGCGGCAGGCGGATGCGGAAGGTGCAGCCTTCGCCGGGGCGCGAGTCGATCTCGATGGTGCCGCGCAGCGCATCGATGGCACTGCGCACCACATCCATGCCCACGCCACGCCCGGAAAGGTCGGAAACGTTGTCGGCGGTGGAGAAGCCGGCGGCGAAGATCAGCATCTGCACATCGTGATCGCTGAGGTTTGCCTGGGCATCGATCAGGCCGCGGGCAACGGCCTTCTCGCGGATGCGCTGGGTGTTCAGGCCGCGGCCGTCGTCGGCGACTTCGATGACGATCATTCCCGACTCGTGGTAGGCATCCAGGCGCAGATGCCCTTCGGCCGGTTTGCCTGCCGCGAGGCGCTGGTCGGCCGGCTCGATGCCGTGGTCGATGGCGTTACGCACCAGATGGGTCAGCGGGTCGGCCAGTCGATCGATCACCGCCTTGTCCAGTTCGGTGTCGGCGCCCTGGATTTCCAGGCGGATGTCCTTGCCCAGCTGCTGGCTGACGTCGCGCACCACGCGGTGGAAGCGGTTGAAGGTGTCGCCGATCTCGATCATGCGCAGCTTCAGCGCCGCCTCACGGATCTGTTCGACATGCAGATTGACCGTCTGCGTGCTTTCGATGCAGGCGGCGTCGCCCTTCAGCTGGGCCCGCAGCTGGGCACCGGCGGCGCTGATCACCAGTTCGCCGACCAGGTTGATCAGCTCGTCGAGCTTGTGCGCCGCGACGCGGATCTGGCTGCTCTCCTGGTTGCGCTTCTCGCGTACCGTCTGTTGCTTGGCCAGCGCTGCATTGACGCCCTGGGCCGGCACCATGCCTTGCTCCACCAGCACGCTGCCCAGCGGACGTGGCTGCTGCGCTTCGGCTGCCTGCAGGCGCAATGCCTGGTCCAGTTCCAGCTCGGTGAGCAGACCACTGGCGACGAGGATGCGGCCGATCTTCTGGTCGGTTTCCGGCAGGTCGTGGATCAGCTGCAGGTAATCTTCCAGCGCGGCGTTCGGCGGCAGGATGCGCAGTGTGCAGAAGTCACGGATGAACTCGAAGACTTCCTCGATCTCGGCCTTGCCGGCCGTCGTGCACAGGTCGATCTCCATGCCCAGGTAGCAGCTTTCGGGGTCCATATCGGCCAGCGCCGGCAGCGCGTCGTCGATCACCTCGAGCTGCAGGATGTCGCCCAGCCGGCCGAGGTAGCGAAGAAAGGAGGCCGGGTCGAAACCATTGCCGAGGATCTCCGGCTGCAGGCGCAGGGAGATGTGCCAGGCCGCCTCCTGGTCGCAGCTGGCGCATTTGTCGAGGCGCCCGAAAGCCTTGCAGGCGTCGGGCTCGATCACGGTCAGCGGAATGAGCGGGCTGGCGTCATGGCCGGTCAGGGCCGCGATCAGTCCGGCATGGCGCGCTTCGTCCACGGTCAGCTCGCCGCTCTCGGCGTCGATCAGCTCGACCATCGCATTGATCTCGTCGAGGCCGCGCAGCAGCAGGTCGAGCAGCACCGGCGTGAGCGCCTGCTGGCCCTCGCGGACCTTCATCAGCAGGCTTTCCAGGTGATGAGTGAAGTTCACCAGGGGCGTCAGCGAGAACAGGCCGGCCGACCCCTTCAGGGTGTGCATGGCGCGGAACAGCCCGTTGATGGCGTCCTCGTCGGTCGGCGTCTGCTCGAGCTGCAGCAGGTATTCCTCGGCCTGCTTGGCCAGGTCATGGGCCTCTTCGACGAAGCTCAGCAGCAGTTGGCTCCACTGTTGGTCATTGAGCATGGCGGTCTCCGCTTGCTGCCGGCCCGTGGCTGGAGAACAGCGCCTGCAGATGCAGCAGCTGGAGCAGCTCGAGTGCGCTGGCGCTTGGGTTGCAGACTTCCAGGGTGGCGTCGCTCAGACGCAGCTGGCGCTGCGCGGCGAGCAACAGCTGAGCGCCGGCGGTATCCAGTTCGTCGAGTGCGCTGAGGTCCAGCTGCCAGTGGCCGCTGGGCTGCGCGCCGAACGCGCCCAGCAGCGCGTCGCGTGCGTCGCGCACTTCATAGATGGTCAGGCTGCCGCTCAGGACCAGGCACGTGCCGGCCTCGCTGGCCTGCTGCTCGAATGTGAACATTTCAGCCGGCCAGTTTTTCGACGGCCGACAGCAGCTGCTGCGGCTGGAACGGTTTGACGATCCAGGCCTTGGCTCCCGCGGCCTGGCCTTCGGCCTTCTTGCCCTGCTCGCTTTCGGTGGTGAGCATGCAGATCGGCGTGAAACGGTAGGCCGGGTTGGCCTTGACCGCCTTGACCAGGCCGATGCCGTCGAGGTTGGGCATGTTCACGTCGCTGATGATCAGGTTGATCTTCTGCCCGGTGAGCTTGGTCAGTGCATCGCGGCCGTCGACCGCCTCGATCACCTGATGGCCGGCGCCGGTGAGGGTCATCTTCACCAGCTGGCGCATGGACTGCGAGTCGTCGACGATGAGAATGGTCTTGCCCATGAAAATGTCTCCTTGGCGGGGTCAGAAAAAGGTCACGTCGTCGGTCGAGGCGCTGCTGCGTTTGACGCCGTGGCGCTCTTCGTCGGTGGTGAAGCGCTGGCGCAGCTCGCGCAGCCAGCGTTGCGGGTCGAGCACGGCGCTGTCCTGTTGCTCGACGGCCTCGTGCAGGCGCTGCATGTCCTGCTGCAGGTGGTCGAGCATCTGGTCGGTGCGATCCTGGAACTGCAGGTTGACGACGATCTCTTCGATGTCTGCCTGGGTGTGGCGGGTGTCCTGCTGCAGCAGCAGCGAGGTGTCGGAGAGCTCTTCCAGGCTGGCACTCAGGCCCTGCATGACCTCTCCGGTCACTTCATCGAGGTAGTGCAGGTTGCTCTGTTCGGTATTGCTCAGTTCTTCGGCGGCGCTGACCGTGGCGCTGATCGCCTGGTTGATTTCGCCGACCTTCTGGTCCATGTCCTGGCCGGTTTCGGCGGACAGCGTGGACAGCTTGCGCACTTCATCGGCTACCACCGAGAAGCCGCGGCCGTAGTCGCCGGCACGGGCGGCCTCGATGGCGGCATTGAGCGCCAGCAGGTTGGTCTGGCGGGCGATGTCCTGAACCAGCCGCGACATGTTCTGCAGTTCGCTGGCGTGCTGATTCAACTCGCCGATGGTGCCCAGCAGTTCGGCCTTGCGCTCGCTGGCCGCATGAAAGGCACCCGTCACCATGTTCAGCTGATCGCGCGCCTGGCGCAGGCTGCTGGCCATGCCATTGCCGCCGACCACCGCTTCGGAGGTGTTCAGGGTCTGCTGCAGGCGTTGCGTCATGCCGGAGAAGCGGCTGAACAGTTCACCGATACTGCCTTGCTGCACCTGGCGCACCTGATCCACGTTGCTGCGCCAGGTGGGAACCACGGCCAGCAGCAGCGCTTCGACTGCCGAGCTGGCCGGCGCCACCGGTGTGCTTGCCGGCTCGGGGTTTGCCTGCGGCGTCGGTGCGGCCGGGCGCAGCAGCAGCGCGGCGCCGGCACTGCCGAGCAGGCCGGCGACGGTCATCCACGGCCAGCCAAGGCCCAGGCCTGCGAGTCCTGCGGCGATTGCAATCCAAAGTGCGCTGTAGGCGATCATCTCACCCTGCCTCCCGGTTCATGTGCGGCGAACGATAGGCAGCCGGGAGCGGGGCGGGTATCGGGCAAACCCCTAGGGTGGCCTAGGGCACATGGGCGCTAAAGTTTTCCGCGAATCTGCCGGGCATCGGCCCTGAACGCTCGGCTACGCCCATTGGCGATCAAGCGGCGCAGCGGGTTGTCTACAGTGAGACTGGCGCAATGCGCGTCCCCACCGCCTCATGCCGGAGGGCGCCTTCGAGGAGTGACAGCATCGCAATGATCCCCAATGCTGCCGATGTCGCTGCGAGTCTTCATGCCTCACGCCGTGCGCTGAGGGTGGCGCCGTGGAAGATCGTCCTGGCCTATGCCCTGGTGGCTGTGGTGTGGATCTTCGTGACGAACCTGATCATCACCGCGCTGGGCTTGCCCGAGTCGAGCTATACGCTGCGCATTGCACTGTTCGTGCTGTTCACCGCCCTGGGAATCTGGTGGTACACACGGCGGCTGGCCGACGGGGTGATGCGCTCGCAGAAGCTGGTGGGCCGCGCCGAGAACAGCTACCGCATGCTCTTCGATCGGCATCCCGCGCCGATGTGGCTGTTCGACAAGCGCACCCTGAGCATCGTCCGCGGCAATCGCCAGGCGGTGACGGCCTATGGCTACAGCACCGAGGAATTCGCTCAGCTGGAAATCCTCGATCTGTATGCGGCCCACGAGCGTGAACGGCTGGAGGCGCTTGCTCAGCCGGCGACGCCGCAGCAGTTGGCCGGGCTGCGCCAGCATGTGGCGCGCGACGGCCGGGAACTGAATGTCGAAGTGCTCTGCAGCGCGCTGGACGTCGACGAGTCGCCTTTCGCGCTGTTGATGGCGCAGGATGTCAGCGCGCATTTCCAGACCGAAACGCAGCTGGCCGGTCGTCTGGGGAAACTGGAACTGGCGCGGCAGGTCGCGCGGATGGGGCATTGGCAGCGGCCGCCGGGTAGCGAGCAGATCGACTGGGCGCCGGAGATGGCTGACGTGCTCGGCGTCGCCAACGCTCGTGCGCTGAGCTGGACGGCCTTTCTCGAACGCCTGCATCCGGATGATCGCTCAGCGGTTGCCGCAGCCCATGAGCGGGCCGAGCGGCACGGCAGTCTGGCTCATGAGTTCCGTGTACTGGGCGCTGATGGCGAGCAGCGCTGGATGTTCGAGCGCATACAGCTTCTCGGCGGCCGCCAGCGGGTGCTGTTTGGCGCGCTGATGGACGTCACCGAACTCAAGGCCGCAGACAGCAACCTGGCCGATGAGAAGCGCCGCTACGAACGCATGGTCGACGGCCTGCCCGACGGCGTGCTGATGTTGCGCCAGGGTCGCATCCACTACGCCAATGCGGCTGCGCGCCGTCTGCTGGCCGGCGATCCGCTGCAGCCTCTGAACGCCCAGCCGTTCCTCGACTTCGTCGCCGAACATCAGCGCGCCCGCGAAGCTGCCCGGCTGGAAGCCTTGCAGCGCGGGGTTGCGGGCGGCCAGCCGCAGCGCTTGCTGCTGGTATGCCGCGACGGCCGGCCGTTCGAGGCGGAGGTGACCGAAACGCTGCTGCCCGCCGACGGCGACGCCGAGGTGCAACTGCTGATCCGCGATGTCAGCCAGGCCGAGCAGCTGCGGCGCGATCTGGAGGACGCCAATCAACGGCTGCAGCATCTTTCGCAGCGGCTGATCGAGGTGCAGGAAATCGAGCGGCGCGAGGTGGCGCGTGACCTGCACGACGACGTCGGCCAGCACCTGACCGGCTTGAAACTGCATCTGCAGCGGCTGATCCGCCGTCAGGCTGGCGACAGCGAGTTCGAACGCCTGTCGCAACCGCTGGTGGCCGGCGTGGATGCGGCGCTGGCCAAAGTGCGCAGCCTGTCGCTGTCGCTGCACCCGCTGCAGCTGGAAACGCTCGGGCTGGAAGCAGCCGTGCGCTGGCACCTGCAGCATTTTCTCGAAGCCAGCGGCACGAGCTGGGAGCTGGAGGTCCGCGGCTCGACCACGGAAATCCCGCCCGGCCGGGCGGTGGCGGCATTCCGGCTGGTGCAGGAGGCGGTGAACAACGTCGCGCGGCATGCACGGGCGCGCACGGTGCGCATCCTCATGGTGTGCGACGAACACGAATTGCGTCTGGAAATCCTCGACGATGGCTGCGGCTTCGACGTGCCAGACGCGCTGCAGGGCGCCCAGAGCCTGGGACTGACCAGCATGCACGAGCGAGTCGCCTCATTCGGTGGCGACCTGCGGATTTCCAGCCTGCCGGGTATGGGGACGCGCATCACCGCGCTTCTGCCGGCGCCGAACGACTGATGAGGATGAGCTTTTGAACAAGCGTGTTGCCCTGGTAGACGATCACGCCCTGGTGCGGGCCGGTCTGCGAGCGCTGGTCGAGGATCAGCCCGGCTACGAGGTGGTCGCCGAGGGTGGCGACGGCCAGGACGTGGAGGCGATCCTGCGCCAGGCGCGTCCGGACATTCTGCTGCTGGACCTCAGCATGAAGCACATGGGCGGGCTGGATGCGCTGCGCCAATGGCACGGCCAGTATCCGCACGTGCAGGTGTTGATCCTGTCCATGCATGCCACCGCCGACTACGTGCTGGCAGCGTTGCGCCTGGGTGCCCGCGGCTATCTGCTCAAGGACGCCGCCGCGCAGGAACTGGACATGGCCCTGCAGGCGCTGTCTCGCAACGAGTCCTACCTGAGTCCGGGGATCGCGCAAACGGTGATCAGCTCGGCGATCGTCGAGGGGCGCAGCCGCGACACAGGCGTGACCCCGGCGCTGACGCCGCGACAAATCGAGATCCTGCGCCTGATCGCACGTGGCGTATCGACCCGCGATATCGCCGGCGGCCTCGGGCTCAGCGTGAAAACCGTGGACACCCACCGCGCGCAGATCATGGCGCGGCTGAACCTGCACGACGTACCGTCGCTGGTGCTCTACGCGGTGCGGCAGGGGCTGATCAGCCCCGACGACTAGGGGTTTGCCTGATAGCGCGCCGGCCGCTCCGGCGCCACAGTGTGGCCTGGCCCCGGCAAGCGAGATCCACCATGCATCCCCACTCCGCCGACGTGTTCGTCGACGCCTATCTGGCACGGCACGCCGGCCCCACGGCAATCGCGCAACGCCCGCTCTGGCAGGCGCCATGGCTGCTGGCTCTGGTCGCGGCTGCGTTGAGCCTGCTGGCAGGCCTGCTGTGGCGAGTGCTCGGCCTGCCGGCCGGGCCCGTGCTGGTGCTGCCGGGTATCGCCGTGGCTGGCGCCTTGCCGGTCTACCTCTGCGCGTGCTTGCTGAAGCAGCGGAAGCGGCTGATGCGGGCGCGCGGGGAGGTCGCCTTGCTGCGCCAGCTCTGTTCGCTATGGGCCCAATCCGAGGGCGCCTGCCTGAAAGAGGTCGATGTCCACGGGCGACTGCTGGCGATGAGCGAACGGGGCCGGCAACTGATGGACGTATGCGATTTCGATGCGTTGCACGGTTCGGACTGGCTCGGCGTCTGGTCCGGCGAAGCCGCCGCCGCGGCGCGGGATGCCTTCGCGCGCGCCTGTGCCGGCGAGCCTGCGCGTTTCTCCGGGTTCTGTCCGACGCTGGCCGGCGTTGCGAAATGGTGGGACGTGCTGATCATGCCGTTGCCCGGTATCGAAGGGGCCTCATCCTTGCTGGTGCTGTCCTGGGATGTCAGCGACGTGCGACAGCGGGCATGCGAGCTGCAGGTCGCCAACGACGAACTCACCACCTTGCTGGAGCACCTGGATGACGGCTTCTGCCGGCTCGATCGCGACTGGCGGCTGGTCGACCTCAATGGTCGGGCGGTCGCCCTTCTGCAGCGTCCGCGCAGCGAACTGCTCGGCGCGGTGATGTGGGACCTGCTGCCGCAGGCACGTGGCGCCGAGCTTGGTGTCGCGCTGCAGGAGGTGATGGACCTGGGCATCGCACGGCGCATCGAGACCTTTTCGCCGCAGTATCAGGGCTGGTATCGCATTCATGCCTATCCGCATGCCGACGGCCTCTACCTGTTCTTCAGCGACATCAGTCGCGACGTGGCGAGCGCCCAGACCGCCCAGGCGGTGCAGGCGCGCCTGCGCCTGACCCAGCAGGTCGGATTGTTCGGCGACTGGCAATTCGACCTGGCGAACCAACGCCTGGAGCTCTCCGACCAGGCCCTGCAACTGCTGCGCATGCCGCCGGGCGCTGCTGCCGGCCAGGCGTTGCTGGAGCGTCTGCACCCGCAGGACCGGCTGGGGTTCGTTGCCGCCATGCTCGATCTGGCCGAGGGGCGGACCGGGTTCGATGCGTGGGTTCGCCTGAGCGACACCGACGCCGAGGATTGGCGCCACTTTCATTTTGCCGGCACGGTGATTCGGACCAAGGCCCATCCAGCCGGTTTGCTGGTCGGCTGCCTGCAGGATGTGACCGAGCAGCAGCGGCGCGAGGCACGTCTGGAAGACGCCGAGGCGTTCACCCGCGGGATCATCGATGCCTTGCCGCTGGCCATCGGGGTGGTCGACGGCAACGGCAGGCTGATCACCGCCAATCAGGTCTGGATGGCCGGCGGCAACGCTCCGGCTGCCTTGTCCGGATGCAAGTCGCTGGATTACCTGGCGCGTTGCCGTGCGGCCACTGGCGACGGGTTCGATGCCGGTGCCAGGCTGGCAGACGGCATCGAGGCGCTGCTCGCCGGCACTGGCGATCCGTTTGTCTTCAGCTACGAGCACGGCCGTGATGGACAGCGGCGCGCGTACCAGAGCTCGGCCTTGCTGATGAGTACGCTGACCCGGCAGGTGCTGGTCGTCCACGAACTTCTTCCGGTGCGCCAGCCAGTGGCGATGGCCTGATCCTCCAGGCTGATGGCTGTGTTGCCCTTGCGTACACAGCGCGGCCGAGCGCGCTTCATGCCGGTGCGTTGTGCGGTCACGTGTCTGGCCGGCGCTACCGTTCGTCTGTTAGCTTCGAGAACAAGAACTTCGCGTAGGACGCGACGGGGTGAAGCTTGAAACGCAAGGCAGGACTTCTGGCAGCCCTGGTGCTCGTGCTGACGCTGGGACCGATGTGGGCGTTCGTGCTGGACGAGATCAAGCATGAACGTACGCTGACGGTGCAGGCGGCGCGCAACAACGCGATGAACCTCGCCACCGCCTTCGAGGCCCACGTGCTCAGCACCATCCGGCTGATGGACATCGTGTTGCTGGACATGCGTGAAGACGTCTTGGAGCACACGGACTTCGGCCGCCACGTGGACGAGGAGCTCAAGGCCTATGGCGGCTTCATTGCACAGCTGGCGGTGATCGACCGGGACGGCCGGCTGGTCTTTTCCAACCTCGGGCCGTCCGGAAAGCACGTGGACCTGAGCGATCGCGAGCACTTTCGCGTGCATCGCGACAACCCGCAGGAGGATCGGCTGTTCATCAGCAAGCCGGTGCTTGGTCGGGTTTCGAAACAGTGGACCATCCAGTTCACCCGCCCCATCCACCAGAACGGCGAGTTTGCCGGGGTGCTGGTGCTTTCCGTGCCCACCAGCTTCTTCGCCGACTACTACCAGCAGATCGACGTCGGCCCCAACGGCAGCATCGTTTTGCTGGGCACCGATCGCAGCGTGCGAGCCATCGCCTCCGGAACGCAGATTCCCGGGCGCTACGGGCGCTTCAAGGTGCCGGAGGACCGGCCTTATTTCGATCCGAAGGAACCGTCCCACGGCTATTACGAGGGCGTGAGTTCCATTGATGGGGAATACCGTCTGGGCGCATATCGGCGCCTTCCTGACGAAGGCGTGGTGGTGGTCGTGCTGCTGGCGCCGAAGGATTTCATGGCTGCGTTCCATGAGCGCGAGGAGCTGCTGATTGCCTCAGCAGGCATCATTTCGCTGCTGCTGTCAGCGGTCGCTTTGCTGGTGTTCGTGCTAAGTAACCGATATTTCCAAAGTACCGACCGGTTGCGACAGGCTCATGACCAGCTGGCACAGCTGGCCAACACCGATGTACTGACCGGCGTCAGCAGTCGCCGGGCCTTTCTCGCGGGCCTGGAGGCTGAACTCGCGCGGGCGCGCCGCCACAACGAGAACCTGAGCCTGCTGATGCTCGATATTGATCACTTCAAGCGCGTCAACGACGTGCACGGCCATCCGATCGGCGATGCCGTGCTCAAGCAGTTCAGCGAGACCTGTGCCGGAATGCTGCGCGCTCACGACCTGTTCGGTCGGCTCGGCGGCGAGGAGTTCGCCATCGTGTTGCCGCATACCGATACCGAAGGGGCACGCTGCGTGGCCGAGAAGATCCGCACTGCCGTGGCCCAGACGCCGATGCCCACGGCGGCCGGTGACATCATGGTGACGGTCAGCATCGGTCTGGCGCAGATGGAGGGCCTACCGGGTGAGGTGGATCAGCTGATGGCGCGAGCGGACCAGGCGCTCTACGAAGCCAAGCGTGGCGGGCGCAACCAGGTGCGGGGCTAGTGATAGTCGAAGCGGGGCTGGTGGCACAAGGCCGATTTGCGGGCATTAAAAAGCCGGCTTGTGGCCGGTGTATTCTTGTTGTATATCATTGATTTTATAAGATTTTATATTTATAAATTACTTTGACCCACACTTTGACCCACACTCTGGTGGGTCGCTGCCCTGGGGCGATGATTTCAGATGGCTCTTGGGCTCATCTCTCTATGCTTGAATACGGCGGCGTCGATGGCCTCTTGGATTACACGCAGGTGTTCCTCTGCAAGAGGCGTTGCAGCGGCTTCTTCCTCGGGGGATAGCGCAGGGAGTGTTTCCTTTAGGTAGGCCTCCCACTGCGCAAGCTGTTTTATGCAATGGCGCAGCTGCTTCCAGGTTTCATCAATGCGGATCTTGGCTAACTCTTGTTCAAGCTTGCGTGCGTTGCGTATGGCTTTCATTGCCTGAGATTCGTGCCTGGCTTCCTCTTTGTTAATCGAAACCTGTTTAGAGGCTACCTCGATCAGGCTTTCAATCACGCCTGTTTCAGTAATTTTGTGTCTTTTTGCCAAGGTCTTGAGCTTTGCCTTGGTTGCTTTGGGGAGGGTGAAGGAGCACGTCTGCCGGCCACCCTCTGTCGCTCGATAGCGCCGTTGCCGGATGGCATTTCTCAGTCGCTGAATGAGCTTTACGCCTTCGGCCTCTTTTTCTAGGGCATGGATCGATCTGACAAGCGAGCTGAAAATCGTCGCGGCCATCAGGCTGAGCTTGTCCTTGAGTCGATCAGGGCAGTGTTTGGACAGATAGTTCGCGGCCCACTGCCACTCTTCATGATCATCCTCATTGAGCCAGCTCGGCTTGCCTTCAGTCCTCGCCATCCACCTCTCTCCTCTTACTGAGCTCCACCACCATGCCGTGGGCGCTCGCTATGCCAAGCCTGTTAACAGAAAAGATAACTGATGTGTTAGCTGATGTGAATTATGAGGTGTTAACTGATTCGTTAATTAGCATGTTAAATGCATCGTTAACGGTCTTGTTAACTGAATTAACTTTTCTGATAAAATAGGGTATAAAATCTCAATTTCTATTTTCGGATTAAGATTTTTACGGCCATGATAGCTCTATCAGATATAGAAGCAGATGCAGAGGCACGGTTTTTTTTGCAGGCTTTTGTTTGTCGGAATGACGTCAGTCTGGGCGTGCCTTACAAGATCAAGCCTGTAGCGAAGCAACTCTGTCTGACGGAAAGGTTTGTCTGGGATGCTTCGCAAGAGCTGGTCAGGGCTGGGCTTCTGAAGAAGTGCAAGCAGGACGGCAGGGTTGGGCGTCCTGATGTCAGCTACGTAGCCTCAGAAAACTTGCTTAGAGTGCTCGTCAAGGCAGACCCAGAATTCACTCATCGCGAGCTGATGCTTCGTCTTTTTCTTGAACCGGAGATTCACGCAGTTAGGGACGGTGAAACGACGGCATCGACAGGGCATGAGGAAAAGCCACCTCGTACTGCGACACGCAAAGACGGTCGGCCTGCAGCTCCTGGTGCCAAGGGGCGGTTGGGGGCTGCTACCCGGGTTTTATTAGCGGCCCTTCTCAGTGAGGCTGACGAGTGCGGTGTAGTGGCCGGGCTTGGAGGGCCTAGGCTCAGGGCTATGACTGGTCTCGACACCTTATCGATCAAGCATCAATTGAAGCGTCTTTTGAGCTTGGGGTTCGTTAGGAGCTATATGCCGGGGTTGTCGCATGGGGTCTTCGTTGGCTCAAAGGTAACGAGCATCTACTATCTAAACCTGGATCACCCGCAGCTTCGTTTGAGACAGAGGGAACGGGGGGTAGTGGTATACGTAACGCATGGGCCGGGCAGATACGACATACTCGGCGCGGCAATGCCGACGACAGAGGCGCTAAATGCGCTGAAGCCAAAGCAAGGACAAAAGCCTTATGTGCTGGATCTGCTCTATCACAAGCTGGCAAGCCATACGTCGTATCTGCTGACGGCTATTTGGTCAGATCCAGAATGCGACCTGGGTGATGCGAAAGCGGAAATTTCCAAAAGGATTGCTGAAGAGCTGGGCGGTCCGTTGACCGTTAATTCTGATCGGACTGCGTACGCTGGTTGGGGAGGCTTGAGGGAAAGTTTCCAGGCCGAGGCTTGCCGGTGGGCGGAAAGCATCCACAAGGGGTTGCGCCGTATGAAAGTCTGGCCAGGATACAAGCCCCACCTGGTTCGGCTCATTCCAGCTCCGGTGAGAAAGGATGGCCTCAGCATTGTGTCGCTGGTTGTTCATCCCGCACCGAGAGATAACAACATATGCCTTTGGGTATGGGACGTACGCGGTGGGAGGGTTGACTCGTATGTCCGTGAGGATGCGCTGGACTCGGCCCTTCGCTATGACGTAAGGCTTTTGACCAGGGCCCCCTAGGCGAGCAACAGGCAGGTCATTTTTTACTGCCCTTGCAGATCCTCTGGGACATACAGAGGAGCCCTGCTGATGCGAATTTTCCGCTTACAAGACGTGATCACTGCTACTGGCCTGTCTAGGTCGACCCTGTACAAGTACATCTCGGAAGGCACCTTCCCGAAACCGGTATCGCTGGGCGACCGCTGCGTCGGCTGGGTCGATAGCGAGGTGCACGACTGGATTCTGGCCAGGATTGAGGAGCGTGACCAAGCAGAGGGTGCTGCTACTCGCCCAATCGGTCATTTGAGCATGGCCAGCTAGAACAGCCACCTGCGCCATGATCGGCTTCGGCTGGTCATGGCGCTTATGCCGCCGTTCAGTCACTGGCTGTGCGGACTCGCATGGCAAGTCGTGGCGGTGTCGCTCCCGCCGCCCCGACAGCCTCTTCGATATCTGGCTCAGGCCTCTTCGGCTTGATTTATTTCCGAAATCCGAACTCGGCAAAAATTGCCGCTATGGCGGGGCGATTGAGGTGGCTTTGCCCGAGCAGCTCGGCGAAGGAAATTGCGGTGCGGGTATTATGCTTTTACTAGCTATTACCACCCGAAGGGTTCACGCCTACCCGAGCAGCAACCTTCACTGACCTACACAGGGAGTCGGACACTGATCCACCACCTGAAGTGCCTGCAGTACAACGCATGAGATAGATCAACCAACTGATCAGGCGAGGACAGGTAGCGGTTAAAAAGTACACAGCTGACACAGGTTATGAAACTCAACCAACGAGAGGTCATAACCATGCTCAACGATACCGATACCACCCAGCGCTACCTACTCCGTCATCCTGCCAATACCAATCTCCATCTGTACTACGGAGAGACCTTCGAGGGCTTTCCTGTTCAGAAAGAGAAAGGCCCTTACATCCGTGAGTACCTATCTGATCTCAAGCACACCATCGAGCTGGCTTTGGCTGAGTATCCGAGGGTCTTGGCCTTCAGAGTGGATCTCCGCTTGCCTCAGGGCGTCGAGTTACCCGACTACGCCTATACGAACCAGGTCATCAGCCGGCTCTTCGAATCATTCACGAAGAGGATTCAGTACCACCAGAAGAGGGTGGCTGAGCGTGGCTGCTCGCGTGGCTGCAAGGTCCGGTACGTCTGGTCAAGGGAGATTGGTCAGGAAGGTAAGCAGCATTACCACGTGCTGATCCTGCTTAACCGGGATGCCTATTACACATTAGGTCGGTTGGGCTCAGAGAGGGCCAACATGATCAGCCGTATAGAACAGTCATGGGCCAGTGCGCTGGGGTTGTCGATGTATGAGGTCGATGGGCTGGTACATATCCCCGACAACCCAACGTATCGGATAGACCGGCAGCCCCGTAAGCGGAGGGTTTCAGGGTCTGATTGCAAGGTTCTTGTTGATGAGCTACCAGATCTGTTTCATCGAGCCAGCTACCTGTGCAAAGTCGCTACCAAGTCCTACGGTGATCGTCAGCGTGGATTTGGAACTAGCAGGGGGTAGTCAGATATCTGGTCTTGCAACCAGCAAAGGGGCTGTCCTTATCGACAAGCCCGGCTTGGCTGAGCAGTACATTCGCTTGTGAATGGTTGCTGGCAGGTCGGGCGATACGGTTGTTTCAGCTAGTCCGCGTCCATCGACAGCGCAGTAGGGGCAGAACCGGGAGCCTGGTGGGCTGAGCAGGTAGCAGGCTCTGCATTCTGCGGCCTTTCCGTTCCAATCGCGCAAAGCTTTCAGCATCGTTGCCGCGATGAGCTCGGATCTACCGTTTACATTGGCGTCTTGCAGTTGGGTTGGCTGATGGGCTGCAATTTCAGCTTGCATTGCTCGATGCGCCTTCAAAGCCAGATCATGCTCGGCAGCCTCATTGGCGATGGCAAGCTGCCGAGCTTGTTCTTTAGCTTTACGCTCGGCCTGTTCTTTTAGCCAAGTAGCATTCAGCTCAAAGGCCCGTGATTGGAGCTGCTGCTCCTTGAAGGTTTTTAATGATTCGCCACGAAGACATCTGATCCAGGAACGATTCGACGGATCCTGCAGCACGGCATGCTTGTAACTCTCAGCATCATTGATCTGCTCAAGGGTTAGGCGGTGCAGGTCAATCTCCATGCTGGAGTGCTCGAGCGCTTGAAACTGGCGGTAACGCTCATGCTCCATCCTGGAGGACATCTTGATGCGTACGATCAACTTTCGGCCAGATAGATGCAGGATCGCATGACCTCTCAACTCATCCAGCTCAACGAATCGTTCGACTGAGTCTGCTGTGACTGCCACCGGCGGTAGCTCGACCTTTTCTTCCAGCGCTCGGCCGCTTGCTGTAACAATTCTAGCCATGTCGACGAAGGTCGGGAGCAGGAGCTGCTTGTGCTGCACAATCAGTGCAACTGCGGCGCGTCTGACTCCCTCGCGAAAGCCAGTGGTGCAATCATTCGATTGGGCATGGCGAAAGTGAGGAGCGACTTTTTCGCCATTGTTGGCAGCATTCAGTGGCTGCCGGCAACCTGGGCAAATGCAGTTGCAGCGAAGACCATTCTCGACTTCAAAGGCGCGGAATAAGTCTCCATCACGCTCGCCAAAAGGAATTTTGTTTTCGTGCATCATCCATGCTCCACGCTTTTGCATCGCTCGGTCGGATCATAGCCGGTGAGCTGGCGCGCAAGAAGATAGGGTCACATCAATCCCGTATGATCACGGCATTATTCGGTGAAGGGTTATCAGTTGTGCAGAACCAGGATCTGCGATGCCAGGAGTATTACCAGACTCGCTTTACTGGTTATCTGAATCAATTCGCCCCAGGCATGGCGCTCGACGAGTGCCTGCATGATTTTCTGGATCAGCGTCCGCAAGGAAAATACACCGCACGCAATCGAGCGGCCGGATTGGTTGCTGCTAGTTTCTGGTTTGAGCCCGTCAACCTTGAGGGGGCTCAGGTTGCAAGCCAGGCGTTGGCGCGCGCTCTGCATTTCGATGATGTGATCAGCAAGGAGCTGCTGGAGCATTTGGCCGTTCATCATCCAGATGTATTGCGCTGGGCCATTCGTTATTCGAAGCTCTTTACCCGCAGCGGATCACCGCTTTGGAAGCATCTTCGGGAGACGCTGAGCGGCGATGCGTGGGAAGAATTCTTTGGCGTCTGTGATCGCCTTCTGCAGCAACTCGAACCTTTTGATGAAGCAATTGCTCAGGCTGAAAATCAGCTGAAGTCGCTCTCCCTGCTTGAGCTGCTCTCCTATCTCAGTGTGTTGGCCTATGGCCGTCTGGGCGAGGTAGATGATGATCCTGCTGGCAAGGATTGGGGCGTCTACGAACGGATCGTTCTGCGCAAGCTTAAAGTCTGCACCGAGTCTGATTTTCGACTATCCGAGGAGATACTCGGGCGCTCGCTGAAACGGCACCTATCGCCAATGCTCTTCCCTCAGTCTGGCGGGGGAGCTGAATGTGTAGCTCATTTGGAAACGTTGGCTGTATTGGTCGCTGCGATGCGTGAGCGCATCGACTACGAAGGATCCATCGACTGGTTCTGCTACGACAGTGAGTGTGATTACCAACTCAGGCCTGGACAGTCAGTCATCTTCAATAAGACCGATGAGGGCACACAGCGTTGGCAGCGTACCGAACGCAAAAGCCAGTTGTTCTGGTGTTACTGGATGCGCCGTGCAGTTGAGGTGTTTGCTGCTTCAGGTATGGCGGGGAAGATCATGGGCAGCCCTGAAAACCATGAGGCCAATCAGCTCGCTTATATAAAGTCCGTTCGTAGCCAGCTCTACTTACAAGTTGTCTTCGGGTTAGGTGAGCGCGTCAGGCTTAACGATGGCGCTGAAGTTTCGCTGCATCACGCCATGCTCGCCAGCGAGCTGACCAGGGCTTTTTTCGAACAGGCATACCTGCAGCCTTATCAGCGCTACCTAGATGACCTGGGGGACCCTTTAGCAGCACTCGGGCGTTTGGCCTTTGAGGGGTTGCTGCAGGGAGAGAATCGTTTTCCCATGACCTGGTCAGAGTTGCCAGCTAAAGTTCGGCGGATCCGCGCATGGACGGTCAGTGATGAGCATCCTGCAGGTGATGCTGATGCAGCCAAGGCGATTTTGCAGTTTTGGACCAGTGATCTGCAGGCGCTGTCTGCGCAGCTCAAGCAGACGCCAAACATGCCAACGCCAAGACTGTACGAACGGCCATTTTATAAGATCGGCCGCTACAGCTTTCAGTTTCCCTGGGTTGCCGGCCGGCAGAACAGTTTGACGGCTGCGGTGAATAACCTGCGTCGTGTCGAGCAGCGTCGGCCTGAGCTGCGCGGCGAAACCGAGCGTGTGGAGCACGAGCTCGCCGAGGCGCTCAGGCAGAGGGGGTTCCGTGTGGTTGTTGGCTATCAGCCGCTCTGCAGTGAAGAGCCTGACGCCGGTGAGATAGATCTGCTGGCATACCTGGACGGCGTGGTGCTCTTGCTAGAGGTCAAGTCCGGATTTATCCGCTCAACACCGCACGAAGTCTGGCTGCACCGGACGAATACCCTGCGCAAAGCTGCCAGGCAATTGGAGCGTAAACAGCCGGCCGTACTGCAGGCCCTTCAGGCTGACTCAGGCTTGCGCTCTCGACTTGGGCTCAGTGAGCACGAATCGATTTCAGCCCTAAATGCCTGGATTGTCGACACGTCGATTGAGCTTGATGGTGAGGTTGTTGATGGCTTTCGTGTCGTGTCGCGCGAAGTCATTGAGGTGACCTTGCGCGATGAACAGCACTACCTGAGAGCGTTTGATCAGGACGAAGAGGAAGAGCCTGCGTCGCTGTATCCTGATGGGTTCAGCCCGCAAGCGTTTGTTCAGATCATTGAACGCAACGAGATTTGGCAGGGCATGCTTTGATGGCACCTATTGGCAAATGCCATCAGCAGGACGCAGCCAAGATCCTAGGCGCAGTAGCTGGACGATACCGAATCGTCACGATCATGGCATGACCTGCATTCCCTGCTGCACGGAAAATTAACTAATCAAAATGAGTACCACTATATTTGTAAAATACAAATATGGACGTGCGCCTAAGGCGTGCAATAAGATCCGTTCTAACACACAGATCAAGTGCCTCTAACTCATATGACGCTCATAAACTCTCTTGCAGAGCTCGCTCAGCCACAGCGTGATCGCCTGGCTTTTATCGAGCTTCGAGTGCGCTTCGTTGGTGAGATTCGGCGGCAGGATTTAGTGGAGCGTTTTGCCATTCAGTCTGCTGCAGCGACCCGTGATCTTGCGCTGTACAGGGAGCTAGCCCCCGGTAACATCGACTATGACTCTAAGGGCAAGACCTATGTCCTAGGCGCGGATTTCCGTTCGCTGTTCGATTACCCGGCCGAAAGAGTCATGTCGTGGCTGACACAGGCCTTCGGTGATGGCGAACCGCTGAAGTTCAAAACTTGGGTACCCAGTGAAACTCCTTCCCGGCTGACGAATCCCGATTTGGATGTGCTTGCGAGTGTGACCCGCGCCATCCATCAGGGCTGCCCCATGGCAGTCGAGTACTACTCGATTTCCAGTGGTAAATCGAAACGCGAGATCGTGCCTTTCGCCTTGATCGATACAGGCCTGCGCTGGCACGTCCGCGCGTTCGACCGGAAGTCCCAGGAGTTCCGGGATTTCGTCATCACCCGGATCAAGCGCCCGGTGGTGCTCAAGGGCCAGCCAGTGGCGCCCCACGAGATGAGCGATCAAGACATTCAGTGGACCCGGATCGTCGAGCTGGAGTTGGTGCCGCACCCGGATCAACCCCGACCGGAGATCACCGAGATGGACTACAGCATGCAGGGTGGCGTGCTGCGGATGAAGCTGCGGGCAGCCACCGCCGGCTACATCCTTCGCCAATGGAGTGTGGACTGCACGCCCGACCACAGCTTGCGCGGGCACGAGTATCGGTTGTGGCTGAAGGACCACCTGGCCATCTACGGCGTGCGCAATGCCGTGCTGGCGCCGGGCTACCAGTCCCCTGATCAACAACGGCTTGAAGCCGAGGCGGACTGATGGGATGAGCATGCTTGCAAAACTCGAACGACTCATCGGCGAAATCGGCGACCTCAACAGCAAGTTGATCCTGCTGGTCGGTCCCAGCCGCAGTGGCAAAACCCAACTGCTCCGCCAGCTCGGCGCTCAGCTCAGCATCGAACCGCTCAACGTTGGTTTGGAGCTGGGGCGCCGGTTGGCCGCCACGCCTGTCAATAAACGCGGCTTTTCGGCGGGAGAGCTGCTGCGGGAGATCGCGCTGCTTGAACAATTCGGGGAACGAACTGAAGACCCGCTGCTGCTCGACAACCTCGAGTTGTTGTTCGAGCCGGGCCTGCAGATCAACCCGCTTGACCTCGTCAGGCGGCTGGCTCACTCCAAGCGCGTCGTGGCCGTCTGGCCTGGCGAGCTGCGCGGTGATCGCTTGGTGTACGCCGACATGAGCCATCCAGAACATCGTGACTACAGCCGTGACGGCGTGGTCGTACTTGAAATTTGACCTGAATTTGAAAATAGAGAGCAGGGAAGAGAGAACCATATGGCCAAGAACATGAAATACGGAGATCTGATTCAGTTCGAGCAGATCGAGTCAGTCATTCAACTGCTCGATGCCGGACGTCCGGACGAGGCCAAAAAGCTCGTCGCGACCTACGTCATCTCCGACGACATGGCCGAGCGGATCTGTAAACTCATGATTCCCCAGCTCGGCTTTGACGATTTCATCGAAGAGCATGGTGACGAGAAGGATGGTCAAAAGAAGAAGGTGCCCGTCGATCACAAGGGCGTACTGATCGTCGGCAACTACGGCACCGGTAAATCGCACTTGATGTCGGTGCTGTCGCTGGTGGCCGAGGATGCGGCCTACGCGCCGATGATCCGCCACCCCAAGGTCGCCGAGGCGGTTGCCCCGATCGCTGGCCGCTTCAAGGTGCTGCGTATCGAGGTGGGTGGGCTGCAGATGCCGCTGCGCCAAATCATCACCCTGCAGCTTGAGCGTTTCCTTGAAAAGATCGGCGTCGATTACACCTTCCCGACCGCCGACAAGGAGCTCAACAACAAGGACTCCTTCGAGGAGATGATGGCCGCGTTCGCGGAGAAATTCCCGGACCAAGGTGTGCTGCTCGTTGTCGACGAGTTCCTGGAGTACCTGCAGTCCCGTCGCGACCACGAGCTGGTGCAGGACCTGGCCATCCTGCGTCAGATTGGCGAAGTCACCAAGCACCTGAAATTCCGCTTCGTGGCCGGTGTGCAGGAAGCCATCTTCGACAGCGTGCGCTTCCAGCACGTGGCCGACAGCATGCGCCGCGTCAACGAGCGCTTCACCCAGATCCTGATCGACCGCCAGGACGTCAGCTTCGTCGTCTCCGCGCGTCTGCTCAAGAAGACTGCCGACCAGCAGAACAAGATCCGCGAATACCTCACGCCGTTCGCCAAGTTCTATGGCTCCATGAACGAGCGCATGGACGAGTACGTGCGGTTGTTCCCGGTTCACCCCGACTACCTGAAGACCTTCGAGCAGATCCACTTCACCGAGAAGCGCGGCGCGCTCAAGACCATTGAGGCCGCCATGCTGGCCATCCTCGACCAGGAAGTGCCTGCCGACAAACCGCTGTTCATCAGCTACGAGAGCTTCTGGAACACCATCAAGGCCAACTCGGTCCTGCGCGCCGACCCGAACATCAAAGAAGTCATGCGCGTCTCCGAAGTGCTGGAGTCCCGCGTACAGCAGGCCTTCACGCGCCCGGCCTACAAAGCCATGGCGTTGCGCGTCATCAACGCGTTGGCCGTCCACCGCTTGACCACGGGCGGCGACATCCATGTGCCCATCGGCCCCACGGCTGCCGAGCTGCGCGACGCCCTGTGTCTGTTCCAGCCGGGCGTGGAAGACATGCCGGGCGATCCGGCCGAGAACCTGCTGTCGATGGTGCAGACCGTGATGCGGGAAGTGCTGAAGACCGTCAACGGCCAGTTCATCTCCAAGGCGCCCGACACCGAGCAGTACTACCTCGACCTCAAGAAGGACATCGACTACGACGCGCAGATCGAAAAGCGCGCCGAAGCCTTGTCCGACGACGCGCTTGACCGCGCCTACTACAGCGCCATCAAGAAGTTGATGGAGTGCAGTGACGACTTAAGCTACCCCGGCTTCCAGATCTGGCAGTACCAGATCGAGTGGCAGGAGCGCCGCGTCGAGCGCATGGGCTACCTGTTCTTTGGCGCTCCGAACGATCGCCCCACGGCCCAGCCAGAGCGCGACTTTTACATCTACTTCCTCCAGCCCTTCGACAAGCCTAAGTTCACGGACAACAACCTTGCCGACGAAGTGTTCTTCCGCCTGAAGTCGCCGGATGAGGACTACAAACGCCACCTGTCCCAATACGCGGCTGCGTTGGATTTGGCGTCTACGGCCAGCAGCGGAGCAAAGAGCATTTACAACTCAAAGGCGGATGACGCCCTGCGCGCCATGAGTAAATGGTTACAGGAAAAGCAAAGTACGGCCTTCGAGGTCACCTACCAGGGCAAGACCAAGACGCTGCAGGACTGGTCCAAGGGCGTCTCCCTACGCGACCGCGCACGTCTGGGCCCGGATGAGCGCATCAACTTCCGCGACGTGGTGAATATCGTTTCCGGCCTCGCCTTGGGCCAGCGGTTTGCCGATGTTTCGCCCGAATACCCCACATTCTCGGTGCTGGTGACGGAAGCCAACCGCAAGCAACTGGTCGGCAATGCACTGCGCGCACTGGCTGGGGGCGCCCGCACCAAGGATGCCGCCGCCATCCTGGATGCACTGGAGTTGCTTGATGGTGATCGCGTTGATCCTGCCAATTCCCGTTACGCCAAGAAGGTACTGGCAAAACTCTCTGCGAAGGGCCACGGTCAAGTACTGAATCGGTCGGAGCTTCTGACGGGCAGTTCCGATATTGAATACTTCGAAAGGGATGCCTACAGACTCGAACCCGATCTTCTGGTCACCGTGCTGGGCGGCCTCGTCTACTCCGGCGACATCGTGCTGTCGATCACCGGCGACAAGATCGACTCCGGCAAACTGGCGCAACTTGCAGAACGCTCGCTGGAGGAACTCAAGCAGTTCAAGCACGTCGAGGCACCCAAGGAGATCAACCTCGCGGTGCTGCGTGCCTTGTTCGAGTTGTTCGACCTGCCGTCCGGCCTGGCCCAGAAGGCCAGCCAGGGTGATACCGAGCCGGTCATCAAGCTGCAGGAGAAAGTCAGTGCGCTGGTGCCGCGTGTGCTCAAGGCCGGTTCCGACCTGCAGCAAGGCAAGCTCGGTTTCTGGGGTCAGAACCTGCTGCGCGAAGAAGAGGCCAAAGACTGGCACGCCCGGCTGGATTCGCTGAAGAAGTTCACCGAGTCGCTGGCGCCGTACAACACCGTCGGCAAGCTCAAGAACCTGCGCGTCACGCAGGAAGACCTGGACGGCCAGAAAAAGAACCTGGAGATCCTGGCCGCCGTCGAGCGCCTGCTCGAACTGGTGGTCGAGTTGGGCAGCACGGCGTCCTACCTCTCGCAGGCCGAGATGGTGTTGCCCGCCGAGCACCCGTGGGTGAAACAGGCCGAGACCGCCCGCAAGGACATCTTCGAGAAGATCAGCCAGGACCGCACCGCCGAGCACGCCGCCCTGATTTTGGGTAATGGCCGGCAAACGCTCAACCAGCTCAAGAAGGACTACATCACCGCCTACATCGCCAGCCACAGCAAGGCGCGGCTCGGCGTGGCCGAGGACAAGACCCGCAACGCCCTGCGCAAGGACGACCGCCTGCTGGCGCTACGCGTGTTGGCCGGCGTGTCGCTGATGCCCACCAGCCAACTCACTGCCTTCGAGGAGTCGCTCAACGGCCTCAAGAGCTGTTCCTCGCTGGATGAGCCGACACTGGTCACGGCCGCTGTTTGCCCGCACTGCCAGTTCCGCCCGTCTGCCGAACAGTTGGAGTTGATCCCTGCGGCCAACCGCCTGCACAAGCTGGACGACGACTTGGATCAGTTGGTGGCCAACTGGCAACAGACCCTGCTGGAGAACCTGGAAGACCCGTTCACGCAGGACAGCCTGGGCCTGTTGCCGCCCGCGTCCAAAAAGCTGATCGATGCCTTCCTGGCCTCACGCAAGCTGCCGGACCCGATGACCACCGAGTTCGCCAACGCCGTGCAGGAGGCGCTATCAGGGCTGGAGAAGATCGCGGTCAAGGGCGACGAGATCAAGCAGGCGCTGCTGCACGGCGGCTCGCCGGCCACCCCGGACGACCTGCGCAAGCGCTTCGACACCTTCATGAACGAGCGCTGCAAGGGCAAGGATGCCACCAAGCTGCGCTTCGTGATCGAGTGATGCGACGTGATCGCCCGACCATGACAACAAGAGTTTGAGGAACGACTGATGAGTGATCTTTTCCAGAACCACGCGGCCAAGTCCGGCCCGGTTGAATGCCTCGGGCAAACGTTCCCGAGCGATGATGCCCGCCGCGAGCACTACCTGAAGCTGCTTGCTGAGAAACTCAAGGACCCTGAGTTCAGGAAGATCGAAGGCTTTCCAGTCGGCTCGGACGAAGACATCCTGGCGCTTTCTGACCCGCCGTACTACACGGCTTGCCCGAATCCATTTATCGAGGATTTTGTTCGGCACTATGGCAAGCCCTACGATTCGTCAGTTCCGTACAGCAAAGAACCCTTTGCGGCGGATGTTAGCGAAGGAAGAAGCGGTCTGTTCTATGACGCCCATAGCTATCACACAAAAGTGCCCCATAAGGCGATCATGCGATACGTCCTCTATTACACCAATCCTGGTGACTTAGTGGCTGACACCTTTTGCGGCACAGGCATGACAGGTGTTGCTGCGCAATTGTGTGGGAACAAAAGTGTTATCGAGGAGCTTGGTTATCGAGTTGAAAGTGACGGGGCAATATTAGAGCCCATGCAAGAGAACGGGAAAGTCACTTGGAGAAAGTTTTCTAAGCTAGGAGAGAGGAAGGTAATTCTGAATGATCTTTCGCCTGCGGCGGCTTTCATTGCGACCAATTACAACACCAAGATTAACGTTATTGACTTCAAAATGGAGGCTGAGCGTGTGTTGGAAAAAGTCGAGCGAAAGCTTGGATGGCTTTATGAAACAAGGCACATAGAAAGCCAAATAAAAGGAAAGGTTAATTACATCATTTGGTCTGATGTCTTCACCTGTCCAGAGTGCGCTGGGGAAATAATATTTTGGGATTCGGCAGTTGACCTGACAGCAGGAAAGATTCTTGAGCAGATTGAATGCCCGCACTGCTCATCAGAAGTTACCAAGCGGTCGCTCGATCGTAGCTGGACAAATTACGTCGATCCTAAGCTCGAAAAATCAATCAAGATTGCCAAGCAAATTCCCGTTTTAATCAATTATTCTATTGGCAAAAAAAGGCACGAGAAAAAACCTGATAAGGACGACTTAGAAATCCTTTCCAGAGCCCTTTCTGAAATCCGTGGCTATGACTATCCAGTCAATGAGATTCCGGATGGAGATAAGACAGGTGAGCCAATCAGAATGGGTATCAATCATGTCCATCATTTCTACACTATCAGAAATTTATTGGTCCTCGCTGCACTAAGAAGTGAGGCTAAAAAGTCACAGTACAGAAAGGCAATTGAATTTCTGATTAATTCATACGACCTCACTCATAGCACCATGATGAGTCGTTTGATTTTCAAGAGCGGCGGCCAAAAGCCTGTGCTCACAGGTTACCAGTCAGGAACACTATATTTCTCTTCGCTGCCGATAGAAAAGAATATTATCGAAGGCATACGAAAGCAGAAGCTCGGAATAATTTCAGACTCCTTGGCGCTGGTTCGAAGTTCCGAGGCCGTCCAGACGGGAAGTGCAACAGCGATCAGTGCTCCGTCGTCCAGCGTTGATTATCTATTTATTGATCCACCATTTGGGGCAAACATTATGTACTCTGAGTTGAATTATCTCTCAGAGGCTTGGTGTGGGATTTTCACAAATACAAAGTCTGAGGCTATCGAAAACAAAACCCAGAATAAGGATCTTGACGATTACAGAAAGCTGATGAGCGAAAGCTTCAAAGAGGCTTATCGAATTCTGAAGCCAGGGCGATGGATGACCGTCGAGTTCTCAAATACGAAGGCCTCGGTCTGGAATAGTATCCAGACGAGCTTGCAGGAGGCCGGCTTTGTAGTTGCGAACGTATCGGCGCTTGATAAAAAACAAGGCAGTTTTAATGCTGTAAATAACAAGACATCAGTTAAGCAAGACCTTGTGATTTCGGCATACAAGCCAAATGGCGGGCTAGAGGACCGATTTGTGAGATCGGGTGGTACGGAAGATTCCGTCTGGGATTTCGTTAGAACCCACCTTAGCTATCTGCCGCGAGTCAAAGTCAAAGGCGGCGAGCTGGAGTTCATTGCCGAGCGCGATCCAAGAATTATTTTTGATCGCATGGTCGCTTGGTTTATCCGTCACAACGTGCCGGTTCCAATGTCAACCCAGGAGTTCCAAGCCGGGTTGACGCAACGCTTTGTTGAGCGCGATGGCATGGTGTTCCTGCCTGACCAAGTTGCCGAGTACGACAAGAAGCGTATGCAGGTTGCTGTTGCGCCGCAGATGGAGATGTTCGTTTCCGATGAACGCAGCGCGATTGATTGGTTGACCGATTTCTTGAAGCGTCGGCCGTCCACCTATCAAGAGGTCCACACCGATTTCATCAGTCAGCTTGGGGCAGGCTGGAAGAAGCACGAGTCGAAGCCGGAACTTGTCGCCCTGCTCGAAGACAACTTCATTCAGTACGACGGCACGGGTGAGGTGCCGAGCCAAATCCACAGCTACCTCTCGACCAACCACAAGGATCTGCGCGGGCTGGAGAAGAATAGTCCCGCACTGGTGGCCAAGGCCAAGGATCGCTGGTACGTGCCCGATCCCAACAAAGCACAGGACTTGGAGAAGAAGCGCGAGAAGGCACTGCTCAAGGAGTTTGACCACTATCGAGCGTTCACGGGTCGCCGTCTGAAGGAGTTCCGCCTGGAAGCGCTGCGCGCTGGCTTCAGAGCCGCATGGGGCAATAAGGACTACCAGACGATCATCGACATCGCGAAGAAAGTGCCCGACGAAGCGCTGCAAGAGGACGAGAAGCTGCTCACCCTCTATGACCTCGCCCTGACCCGTACCGAAGACGGGATCTGAACGTGGCCGGCGGCGGGTTCACCATTGGCGACTGGTGCTGGTTTATCCGGCAGGCATCGCCCTGCCGCGTGATCGAGCGGCAGGACGTGTGGGGCGAGGTCGCCTACCGCGTCTGGCTACCTGCCAAGGACGCTGTTGTGCGCGCTCGGGCAGCGGACCTGGCCTCACTGGAAAGCGTGCGCTCGAGCGTGGATCAGATCCTGCACACCACAGCCGCGGCCAAGCTGCTGGATGCGCTGGAGGACAACCTGCTGTTGGCGCCCATCCAGTCCAGCGTGGTGCCGCTGCCGCACCAGCTTTACGCACTGAATCGCGCCATCAGCCGCGACCGTATCCGCTACCTGCTGGCCGATGAGGTGGGTCTCGGCAAGACCATCGAAGCCGGCTTGGTCCTGCGCGAACTGAAATTGCGCGGCCGGGTGAAGCGCATCCTGGTGGTGGCGCCCAAGGGTCTCGTGCGCCAGTGGCAGGCCGAAATGCGTCTGCACTTCGGCGAGAAGTTCCAGTTCATCGAGCCGTCCGAGCTGGCGGCCTTCCGGCAGTGGCGCAGCGGCGGCGCGGGCGAGGAAGAGAACCTGTGGCGCATGCACGACCAGGTGATCTGCTCGCTGGATTCGGTGAAGCCGCTGGAAGGCCGTCGTGGCTGGAGCCTGGAGCAACTCAACACCTACAACCGCGAGCGCTTCGAGGACCTGATCTCCGCGTCGTGGGATCTGGTCATCATCGACGAAGCCCACCGCATGGGCGGCAGCACCGAGCAGGTGGCCCGCTACAAGCTGGGTGCGGCATTGGCCGAGGCATCACCCTATCTCTTGTTGCTGTCGGCCACGCCGCACCAGGGCAAGACCGACCAGTTCATGCGGCTGATGCAGTTGCTGGATCGCGAAGCCTTCCCGGACGAGAGCAGCGTCAGCCGCGACAGGGTGCGGCCGTTCGTGATTCGCACCGAGAAGCGCGTGTCCATCAATGCCGAGGGGCAGCCGCTATTCAAGCCGCGTGTCACCCGGCTACAGGCGGTGGCCTGGCAGGTACGCCACGGCGCACAGCAGCGTCTGTACGAGGCGGTGACCGACTATGTGCGCCACGGCTACAACCAGGCCATGGCAGCCAAGCAGCGCCACATCGGCTTCTTGATGATCCTGATGCAGCGGCTGGTGACCTCCAGCACGGCAGCCATCCGCACCACGCTGGAGAAGCGCCAGGCTCTGCTTGAAGCACCGCAGCCGCAGGCCAACCTGTTCGAGAACACCAGCGCCGATGAGTGGGCCGATCTCGATGGCCAATCCCAGGTGGATCTGGCCATGCAGTCCAGTGGCTGGGAGCTGGAGAAGTCCGAAGTCGAGATGCTGCTGGATCTGGCGCGGGAAACCGAGGCCGCAGGCACCGACGCCAAGGCCGAGGCACTGCTGGAGCTGATCTACAAGCTGCAGCAAGAGGAAGGCGACCCGGCGCTGAAGGTGCTGATCTTCACCGAGTTCGTGCCGACCCAAGCGATGCTGGTCGACTACCTGGAGAGCCGGGGTTTCTCGGTGGCGACGCTCAACGGCAGCATGGACCTGGAAGCGCGCACGCGGGCACAACAGGTGTTCTCCAAGGATGTACGCGTGCTGATTTCGACCGATGCCGGTGGTGAAGGCCTGAACCTGCAGTTCTGCCATGTCATCGTCAACTTCGACATGCCGTGGAACCCGATGCGGATCGAGCAGCGCATTGGCCGGGTGGACCGCATCGGACAGAAGCACGTGGTTCGCGCCATCAACTTTGTGCTCGAAGACACCGTGGAACATCGAGTGCGCCAGGTGTTAGAGGCAAAGCTCGAGGTCATCGCGCAGGAGTTTGGCGTCGACAAGGCGGCCGACGTGATGGATTCGGTCGAGGCCGACCCGATCTTCGACGAGCTGTTCGTGCATGGTCTGCAGAACCCGGATGCCATCGAACAGGAGTGCGACGCGGTGGTGTCGCAGCTGCGAACCACCTTGGCGGACTCAAAGAAGAACAGCGATCTGCTCACCACAGAGCACGATCTGGACGCTGACGATGCACGCAAGTGGCGCGACCACCCGGCGCAGTTCTGGCTGGAGCGCGCCATCACCAGCGGGTTGGCTGCGCGCGGCGGCTCGGCAACGAAGGTTGGCAAGGCGTGGCGCGTGAAGTGGGCGGACGGCAGCGAGTCGGCACAGGCTTGTTTTGACGCCCGCACGGCGGATGAGAACCCGGAGTTGGAATGGGTCACGATGGAAGACCCACGCGCTCGGGCTGTGATCAGTGAGCTGCCACGCTTTGTCGCCGGGCAGCCACTGCCGGTGATCCGCGTGACCGGCTTGCCGGATTCGGTTCGCGGTATCTGGTCGCTATGGGAGATCAGCCTGGCGGCTGAAGGCTTGAGCCGGAAGCGCTTCCTGCCGGTGTTCATCAACGAGGAAGGCCGGCCCTTCGTGCCGACCGCCAAGCGCGTCTGGGATCTGCTGCTGACCGAAACCGTAGACGTGCATGCCGTGACGGGTGCCGAGGAGTCGGCGAAGTGGTTCGAGGCATCGCAGGCGGCTGCCAGTACCCAGGGTGAACGGATATTCACCGAGCTGCTGACCGAACACCGCGCCCGGCTGAAGGAAGAGCGCGAGCGTGCGGTGTATGCGTTCGAGGCCCGAGGTCAGGCCATTGGACGAATTGGCTTACCCGCCGTGCGTGAGCACCGGCGCAAGCGGCTGCAACAAGAACACGATGCGCGCATGGCCGCCCTGGACGACATGGAGGCCAGCGTGCCGGATTTGAATGCCGTGATGATGGTGCGCGTCTCCGGCGATGTGATGCCCGGAGGACAGGTGGGATGAGCCAGTGGTCAGAACGCATTCTCAGCCACTTCACGGCCGATCTCACCCGGCTGTGGGTGGCGTGCGACCCCGACGATGTGCTGCTGGACGAAAAGCTGTTGTCCGAACTGCGCGGTCGCGGCTTCGAGGTCATGCTGTACGAAGACCCGTTCGCCTTTCGGGCGGAATACGAGGAACGCTATCGCGCAGCCTGGGATCGCGGTGAGGCGGGGCCAGCGCCCTCGCTGGTTCTGCATCTGCGCAGCGCCGACGCGAATGAATTGCCGTGGGACATCGTGCACCACGGACGTGTGGTCCGGCTCAGCCTTGCGGAGCTCTTCCCCAGGCTGGCATACAGCGCGGTACAGCAAGTCGAGCCGGAGCATTTGGCCGGGCTGTTTCATGCCCACCAGACCGAATTGCAGTCAGCGCGCGGCGAGAACGAGTCCAAGGACTTCATTCTCGAGCACGTCTACCAACTGACGCCGCGATCTATTCGCAACCCGGTCGACTTCTGGCGGGAGCTGCTGCGAATGCACTTCGCCAACCGCTCGTTGCCACGCCTGTTCGCCCAGCACGCGGCAAGCATCCTCCAGGGCAAGGGACTATTCCCGGACCTTCCCGTCGCCACATGGCTGGCATCCAAGAGCGCGCTGCTGCGCGTGGTACAGGATGCGTGGTACCGCTATCTGAAGACCCTGGGGCTGGATGGCACGCGCACGGGTGAACCGCCACCGCCAGACTACCTCGCCAAGATCGAGATTCCGTTCGACCACTCCGATGTGCAGGTGCTGGTCGATTCCATGTTCCTCGACGGCAGCTTGCATCCGTTGGCGGTGCACAGCGTTCCGGCGGGGATGCCGAGTTGGATCAAGGCTGGCATTGTTCAGGACCCGGCGGCACTGCAGGCATTGGTGCTCAAAGGCATCGATGGCCTGATCGAGACGACCCCAACAGCGGCCTCTTCGCACAAGGACTGGAGCGAGTTCGCCAAACGCTACGGTGAGATCCTGGCCCGCACGCATGGTCTGCCAGGCACTGAAGGCAGCGAACACCTGCCGATGATTCGGGAACGGATCAAGACCTTGCATGCGCAATCAGACGAGGGTCTGCGAGCCTGGGTCGCAGCCAAGCATTACGCCGACCTGATCCTGCAGCCGGTGACCAAAGGTCCGGTGATGGTGCACCACGTGCCGCGCTTCTTGCGGCATCGGCGGTCCGCAGGGGAAACCAAGGTGGCTCTGCTGGTATTCGACGGGCTGGCCTTCGACCAGTGGGTGCAAATCCGCGAGCGCCTGATCGCCACCACGAAACGTTTCGCGTTCGACGAGGGAACCGCGTTTGCATGGCTGCCGACCGTGACGTCGGTGTCGCGTCAGGCGCTGTTCTCCGGGCTGAAACCGCGCGAGTTCGACGACTCCATCGACAGGACGGACAAGGAGGAATCCTTGTGGAAGACGTTCTGGCAGAACGAAGGCGTCAATTCGAATGAGGTGATGTATCGACGCGCGCTGCGTCAGACCCATCAGCTCGACGCACTGGAAGCGGATTTGATCGACCGGCGCCCGAAGGTGGTGGGCCTGGTCATCGATGAGGTGGACGATCGGCTCCACAAGGAGCGGTCCAAGAAGGACGTGGCGATGTGGATCGGCAACTGGCTGACGACCGGTTTCGTCGACCGGCTGTTCTCCCTGCTGCTGGACAAGGGATACCACATCTATCTCACGGCGGACCACGGCAACGTTGAGTCCACCGGCGTCGGCAGGCCCAGCCAGGGCGTGATTGCAGAGACGCGCGGAGAGCGTGTTCGGGTCTACCGGAGTGAGCCATTGCTGGCCGATTCCGCTGCGGCCTATCCCACCACAGTCAGGTTGGACATCGCTGGACTGCCCGCGAACTTCATGCCCCTATTCGCAGGCGGACGAACCGCCTTTGTGCCCGAGGGCGAGCAGGTAGTGGTCCACGGCGGGGTGTCGGTCGAAGAGTTGATCGTGCCCTTTGTGAAAGTCAGTTATGTGATTGGTACCGAATGAAATCATCAGCTCCAAAAATAGGCTTTGATCGGTTCATTCAGCTTGATTGGGCGGCAGCGGCACTGAATGTTCGTGCAGGCGTGGCTGGGCTAGATGATCTGAATGCACTGCTCGATGTAGCCGAGCTTGGCGTGGAAGCCAAGAAGAAAACACGCACCGTATTGAATCGGCTGTGGCTGGAGCCGCGCGCCGAACTGGTCGATTACGCGGATCGCGGCGTGGCCATCCACAAGACGCAGCCGGACATTCCCGTCGCGGCGCTGTGCTGGGGCATGTCCGTGGCGACCTACCCGTTCTTTGGCAAGGTGGCCGAACTGGTGGGCCGACTGTCCGCCATCCAGGGCGACTGCGCGTCCGCCGAGGTCCATCGGCGCATGAGTGAAACCTATGGGGAGCGCGAAGGGACCCGGCGTATGACCAACATGGTCATCCAGAGCCAGGCGAGCTGGGGCGTAGTGGAGCGGGTCGAGAAAGGCAAGCGGGTCATTCGGTCGCCACAGACGAGCATCGACAACGATGCGCTCACTGCTTGGCTGATCGAAGCCGCTGTGCGCTACGCAGGTAAGCCCGTTTCAGTACCCAGTCTGCAGTCGCTGCCCGTGCTGTTCCCGTTCAACTTGACGCGGCCCCTGGCCTACGTGGTGTCGAACAGCCCGGGCCTCGACCTCCGGTCCGAAGGCCCGAGTAACCAGTTCGTCGCTATGCGCGTTCAGCCTTGAGTATCAGCGTTAAATCCAATGAGTGGGTAAGTCTATGGCGTAGTTCTTGGCAACTGTATTTAGCGTGGCAATGATTTCAGAGTGGCGTGCTTGATCGGCAGGGTTCCAGCGTTCTCTGCGTTCCAAAAGGCTTTTCAGTTCGTCCAGGTTGTACATGCCAAGCCGATGAAAATTACCCCAGCTGGGAATGCCGAATAGGTTGTAGATGACCACGGTGGCATCGCGCTCGCTGGCGAGGCGCTTGTCGCCAGTCAGCTTCTCGGCAGCCTCTTCGGCTTCATCACGGTCGTCGTAGGTGTTGAGCAGTTTCATCGGTGCTCGGCAGTTTTTTGAATGGACGGTGGATTCTGCCTGACTGACAAAAAAAGAACAGCTAAGCACCTGTTCAGAGAGAGCCGCTTGGATGTGGCCTCCCTGAACATTGGCTATCAAATTAAGTTCGTTGGAGCCGATTGAGGATCCAGCACGTTAGCACCACCGCAGCGAGTAGTGGCGGAAAACGTATCACCAGAATCACCAGCAGCAAGACCGCCAGGCAGCCAGTAAGAATCCCGGCAAACATGAATGCCGAGGCCACAGTCCGTAACAGCAGTTTCATTGGCACCTCCTTATAGATAGCCCCGCTCAGCCAGCGACACGCAATCTTCCTGGCCTACCACAACGTGATCGAGCGTCCTGACTCCGACCAGATTCAGTGCATCCCGCAGTTTCGTGGTGAGGTTGCGATCCGCCATGCTTGGCTCCGGATCACCTGAAGGGTGGTTGTGTACCAGGATGATTGCAGCAGCGTTGAACTCCAGAGCGATCTTCACGACTTCCCGTGGGTAGACGCTGGCGCTATCCAGCGTGCCGCGAAACACCTCCTCAAATGCGATCACCCGGTGCCTGCTATCGAGCATGAGCAGTGCGAACACTTCATGCTCGTATCCGGCCAGCAGTGCCTGCAGGTGGCTGAATACTTCCTTCGGTGAAGTCAGTTCACGGCCTTTGCGCAGACGCAGGCTGGCCAGTTGCTTGGCCATCAGCAGAATGTCGCTTTCCGTCACCGGCGAATCGACCAGGTAGGTGCCGGTCGTGTCACTGGCTTTCAGCTTGTGCAGGCGCATGGCGGCCTCCTTGGTCTTAGTCTGTGGTTGGGGTTTGACGAGCAGCCTGTGCATCGAGCTTTTCAGCCAGGCTAGGGTTGGTGGGGTTGAGTTGAGATGGAGTCGCCACAGCGGATGCTTCACCCTCGGGGTAAAACTCTTCCACTATGGCGCTGGTATCCTCCTCGCTATCCTCAAATGCTCCGTTGCTGAATCCGCGTCGTGCAGCTTCGTCCAGCGCTGCCTGGTTGAAGCCTGCAGCCTGCCGCCGCGAATCGAGTTCGCTGGCTGTCACCAGTGCTTCAGCCATGTCCATGCCGCTGCGTACCGTCAGGTCGGCGTAGAAGATCGGCGTGCCATGGCTCTGGCGAGTGGACTTGCCACGCAGACGCAGTTCCAGCGGCAGGCAGGCCAGGCGGTTACCCGATATGGCCTGGAAGTAATGCAGCCGAGCGGCCAGGGTGCGAATGCTGTTGAAACCCGTAGTGCGAAACACAAAGCTGCCCAGCGGATCCTCATCACCAACGACCACGTTCAGCCTGCCGTAAGGCTTGCAGGCACCGCCTTTGGCCAGCGAGCAAGCATCCGGCGAAGGGCAGGGCAGTGACTGCATGCCGTCCTGGGTAACCCGCTTGCAGGTCTCGCCATTGCCTACGCATACGGGGCGCCCGGTTTGCCGGTCGAAGAGCGTGTAATCCGCGCGAAAATTCAGTTCCGGCTCGTTGAATAGAAGGCGTACCGGAATACTTCGCAGCTTGTCTTCCTTGCCTTGGCGCAGCTCATCATTGAGCGGATGCACTAGCCAGCCGTCTCGGCTCTGTACCTGGGAAGTGATGGTGAACTGATCATCCTTTTCCGGCAGGCGCTTGCCGTTTTTCTCGATGACCTTGCCGATGGAAATCCGCCCGAGCACAGGCGGGGTGATAGCCAGACCTTTGAGCATGGTTGCTCTCCTGGAAATGAAAAAAGGCCAGCCACGCAGCGCGAACTGCATGGGCTGGCCAAGGGGAGGGAGTGATGAAATGAGGTTGGAATCAGCCGACCAGGAAGCGCCGTGCGCCGGGTTTAACCAGCGAGTATTTGGCTTTCAGGTGCGGTCTCTCCTGAAGTAGCCGGGCCACGTCGAAGCCGACGCTGTCTTTGGCTTTACGCCAGCTGATGTACCCGTTGGTGAACTCAGCCCGACTGGCCTCGCCCATGGCCTGTTGCAGCATCTGCTTGAGCTGGGCTTCACGCTTTTCCTTATCGGCAATCGCTTGGCGCAGTGCTTTGAGCTCAATGTAGGCCGCTGACAATCCAGCATGACCGCTGAAATCCACGGTCTCGCCCGAATCCGTTTGGAAAAGGCAGCGCAGGGCGGTCTCGGCGGAAGCTGTGCCGTCGGCGGGGGGTGGGGTATCGGTTTCCACGTACTGCCAGAAGCGCCGTTCGAGCTCGATCAGGCGAGCAATCATCTGCTCATCCCGCTCTATGCGATGGATCTCCAGATGCTGCCCTCCGAGCACAACCGCCACATCAGCAGCCTGCTTCCCGGTGACGGCGAGCTGGTGCATCACCTGTAGCTGTACATATTCGGGCACGCCCTCTTTCCAGAGGCGTGCCCCGTTTATGCCGGCTGTCTTGCATTCGAGGATCTGCACGTCGTCGGCACCGATTACTTCTCGGTCGATATTGGCTAGCATCCAGGGCAGCTCTGGATCCGGGTGCTGCAGCACGGCATTGATTCGGCGGACCTTGTTCTTGGTGCGCTTGCTGTAATGCCAGGCCACGATGGGCTCTAGGACGTTGCCCCAGTACATCGGGCTGTCCTCATCATCAGGATCGGTCTTCGGCAATCCGGTATCTCGCCCGGTCTTTTCCAGCCACAGTTCCAGTTGCGATTTGTAGGGGTTGAGGCCGACGGCAGCGGCTGCATCGGAGCTGCCGATGCCTTGCTTGCGGACTGCCAGCCAATCTTCGCGAGGCAATTCCTTGGTGCTGATCAGACGCAAAGCCGGACGGGGTTTGCTGGTACTGCGGTTCAATGAGGTTGCTTTCATGCTGTTCACCTTGCAGACATAAAAACGCCCAGCCAGCGCGAAGCTGACCGGGCGATACGGTTGAGATGGGGTGACGGGGGTTAGGCAGCGAGCTGAAGAGCGGTATCCAGGGCGCGTTGTTTGATCTGTGCGCCTTGGCCGAACCAGGCTGAATCAAGCCGGTACTCGGTGCTGCGTGCACGCCGTTCGTGATCTACGTATTCGGTCACGGCATTCAGCAGGCCCCAGGCGGTGCCCTTTGCCGATTCCAGCTGACTGCCCCGGCCACGGCCTTCGTACAGCTCCTGAACCTTGCGCAGGGCGCGTTCGTTGGGTAGCTGTTCAGGAAGCTGGCCGGTCGGACTGACCTCGCACATGACGTTCATAAAGAAGCCCATTGCCTCATGCCACTGCACCTTGCGCTCAGCCAGATGGCGCATGCGGTACATGAAGTCGTCCCATTGCGAGACGGCGATGCCGAGCTGCTTCTTCACCAGATTCGGATCGAAGCGAGTGTTGTGCGGCACCTTGATGGCTCGGCTGGTTCCGTCCAGGGCGATGGTCAGGGTGTTGTTGCACACCACGCGAACAGTGGTCGGCGTTGCGGTGGTGGCCAAGGTGCCGTCGCATGACGTAGCCAATAGCAGGTAGCCGTTGACCTGGTCGTTACCCTTGATCGCCGTGCCTTGCCCAGTGCGTGCAAGCGCCCAGAACTTGCGCCCACCCTTGAGCACGCCGGCTGTCTCCAGCTCATAGCCGGAGACCTCGGTTAGATCCCGGTAAAACTCCAGTACCTCGCGTGGCTGCACGGTGTGATAACGCTTGGAGACCACTGACAGCGGGGCTTTGGTATCCGAGCGATAGAGCACCTTCTGCTCAGGGAAGGAATGAATCGTACCGAGGTGGCCGATGGCGTCCGATTTGAAATGAACGGGGCTTTCCAGGATTTGCCAGTCCATTCCAGCTTCACGTTGCCAGACCTCAATGGGTTGTTTTTGCGGCAGGTTGTTGCCCAGACCGTGCCAAGGGGTAGCGCCGGCGTAGGCCATGGTTTCGACGAGATGAGCCATGAGAACGATTCCTTTGGGTGAGCGCCGGCATAAGCGCCGCGCAAAGCGCAGCACCGGCTGGGAGTTAGAAAAAAGAGGGAGTGGAGCCGCCTGGTCAGGTCGGCAGATTGAAGCGATGCCCGCAGAGCAGGCAAAGGTTGTTAGCCAGGACGTGGCGATCAAGCTTGTGGCCAAGCTGAGCGCCGAGGGCGCAGCCACCGACGCCACCGGCCAGTCCGCCGAGGATGGCACCGGAGATTGAGCCGACGGTAATACCGACAGGGCCGGCAATAGCGCCAATAGCCGCCCCGGCTTGACCGCCAGCCAGCGCAGCACTGATGCCACGAGCAGCGCCACCGACCGTGCCGACGGCAGCGGCGATCTTCATGGCGTGGTGAAAAGAGGCGACTTTGGGGGAGCGACAGCGGGGGCATTGCAATGACATGAGGTGAACCTTCTTGATGGTGATGTCATTGCGGTTATGTAGGGCTGAGATTTTTTTGAATCGAATGGCCGGCTTTCAGGCGCGTATCAAATCGAGCAATGGGCTGGAGTCGGCCATTAAGGGGCATTCGCTACGGCTTACTCTCGGCCCAGCACGGGTGCTTGACTTAGCCAGTTCTTGATCAAAAGCGCCAACTGGACGGACACGTTAACCTTTCTTCCATCTCCATTGGGATGGCTGTAGAATCGCGCGTTAGTTTTGCAGCATAAATGAGACTTAAAATTGCCGATGACTACTACTAATTCTGGCTCAGATATTTTAGGTCGATATTATACTAGAAGCGATATTAGCTCTTTTTTGATAGAACAATTCGATATTACTTCTCCCGTACGGCTGCTTGATCTAGGAGCAGGCTCAGGATCTCTGAGTGGTGCCGCCAAAACACGCTGGCCTGATATAAAAGTTTTAACCGTCGATATCGACCCCGAAGTCGACCTTCCTAGCACTGCGGCAAGGTGGATTTCTGATAACTTATCTCATGAGCATTTCGTAATTGACGCTCTATGTGAAAATCTATCAACAGTACTTGACTGCACTAATGCTCCAATTGATGTAGCCGTCTGCAATCCTCCATTCATAACTCCGAAGTGGCGTAGCGAGTTTGGCGCAATTTTGGAAGGTGCAGGTTTTCTTGACTGCCTCCCTTTTCCTGCGGACGTAGATGCGGGCTTGCTTTTTTTAGCGCAAAATCTCAGGCTAATGAGTGAGAATGCAACACTTGGAATTATACTTCCTGACAGTTTAATTACAGCAAGGAAATATAAAAAATTCAGAGAAACGTTACTAAGCACCTACGCGGTTACGAAGGTGATACAGCTTCCGCGGGGCTCATTTCATTATACTGATGCTTTAGCTAGTATCGTAATACTGCAAAAAACAAAAAACCACCAAGACACCATTCGTATTTTTTGCCTAACCCGAGAAAAGAATCTTAGCGAGCCACTACTTGTAGATATTTATTCTGCTGCTGAGCGATTAGATTATTCTTTTCACTACCACCGCTTGCATGCAGCTGATGTGGCCGGTCATAAAAAAACCATACTGAAAGATCTTGCTATTGAAATAAGGCGCGGCAGCTTGTCGAGCACTCAATTAAAAAGCACCGACTTCCCGGTTTTACACATCACAAATATAAAAGAGAAGGACATTGGGCGATGGTTAGACTTTCGCTCTTTTGATACAGTGATTTCGGATAAATATTCAACCATAGTAAAAGCGCAGCCAGGGGATATCTTGATTTCAAGAGTAGGAAGGAATCTCGAAAGTAAAATTGTAGGCGTGATGGCAGGCACCTTTCCTGTAAGCGACTGCGTATATGTAATCAGATGTTCACCTGAGACTCGTAAAACAGTGTTGGCTCAGATGGCCAGCCAGGAAGGCAGGGCTTGGATATCGGCGCATGCCTATGGCGTGGCTGCTAAGCAGCTAGCAAAAAAAGAACTAATGACTTTCCCAGTCCTTCTTGACGAACACAAGGATGTTTAAATGGAGTTTGAAGAAAGAGCCGATCAGCTTTCAACCGAAGAAATTTCCACTTCATTAGCTGATGGAGAAATTTTAAAGAAAGCCAGGCAGAAACTTTTGGCCACTGGGGCCAAGCTTTTAATAGGTCCTCGAGGGACTGGAAAAACGCATCTCATGCGTTACACCTACTCACAATCGCTTCTCAATAAATCTACTCCATTAGTCCTTTATTCTAGCTTCAATCGATATCTCCATCTTGAACCTTTACTGAAAAAAACACCGGACGCACTTAAAAGATTTCACTCATGGGTGCTCGCAAGAATCTTGCTTAGCGCCTTTGACTACGTCAATGACCTCAGCAGTAGCGGTGATTTTCTTAAGGATCTCGATCCGATCTATGATGAACAAAAACTGCGTGAGCTTGTCTCGCTTTTGGAAAGAGGCTCAGGAGTTGAGCTGTATGAAAGCTATGGTCAGTTTATAACTGTCGACCATGTTATTAGAGCAGTTCGATCACTTAGCGCCAGATTTAACAGAAATCGCGCCGTATTGTTGTTGGATGATGCGGCGCTGAGCCTCTCTGATCAATATCTAGTAGCATTTTTCGAAATTTTCAGAGTGTTAAAAGTTGAAGGTATCGCCCCGAAGGCTTCAGTCTATCCAGGCACCACCCAGTACGGGCCTACTTTTCACGCCTCACATGAAATTGAAGAAGTGCCTCTCTGGCTGTCTGTAGAAGATCCTGCGTACTCCACCATAATGGGTGACATCGCCAACAGAAGGCTATCATCCGAGCAGCAAAAGAGTATATCTCCCGACATTCTTGAGTTATTCAAGTACACCGCATTCGGAATACCACGAGTTTTTTTAAGGCTGCTTCGAGAATTTTTTTCCGAGAGGGCTGGCACCTCACAATCCAAAGTCAATAAAATCATCGACCAGCAGGTTGAGCTCATAGGTGCCGAGTATGACTCTATTGCATTAAAACTCAAGCAATTCGCTTCAGTCATTCAAATCGGGCGTTCATTTTTCTCAACAGCGATAGCGGAAATATCTGAACTTCAAAACAAAGATCTCTCTAGACGGAACATTGTTCTTGGGCTGCTTCAGAGTGATGACCGCACCCCACTAGCTGATCGCATGATTAAGTTTTTGATTGAAGTCGGCATGCTTTTTCCGTTGCAGCCTGTATCGCATGGACAAAACAGAAAATATGACAGATATATTCCTCATTTAGCTTTTCTTTATCAAGGTGGTGCGTTCAAAGAGGGGAGGCGTAATACATTTCGTGGCTTGCCTGATCTGATGCAGACTGGTGCTGCAAAACATCCTTTGAGACGCGAATTCAAATCATTGCTATCTTATCGCGAACTGGCTGATTTGAAGCTTGATTTACCACCATGTCAAAAATGCGGAACGCAACGTTTCAATGATTCGCAGCAGTTCTGCCATAATTGCGGAGAGCCATTAGTTGGCTCATCACTCTTTGAAGAATGCATGAAACTTCCGCTAAGTGAGGTTCCAGGCATCAGTGAAGCGCTTATTGGAAGAATCCATCAGGATACCAATATCCGTAGTATTTCTGATGTGGTTATTTCGCAGAACGCCTCTAGCGAGCTCCAGAAAGCCACTTACGTTGGACCTAGGCGAGCCGAAAGCATTATTAAAAAGGTTGAACTCACTGTCGAGGAGTTTCTTTCATAATGGTAGCTCCTTTTAAAACACAGCTAACAACTTGCTTGGTGCCTACGGCACCAAGGCTAAGTACGCATTTGCTATTTGATAACAATCACTTAGAGCCCACGACCTCACCAATCGACCAGTTTCTCGAACGCCTACACTCAATAAACAGACTGTCTCCAGACCCTACCCACTTTGATCCACTGCAAGGACAGCTCGTCCTATTAGGTGTAATCGCTGCAGTGGAAAGTTACCTGAGGACTTTGCTCAGGAAGATAATCTCCATTGACGAACTTTCGCAGGACGCCTCTTATAAAAGAGATATTTCGTTTGGAGCCGCTGTGCACTTGCATAGAGACATGATGCCGGAAGCTATTCTGGAGAGAGTTTCATTTATCAGCAAAGACAGCATTACCGGCACGATAAAAGAGTGCTTGGGAATTAAGGGGCATTCACCCTCCTACGTTGATGCCTCAATTGATGACTATGTAAAAATTTGCCATCTTCGGCACTGTGCCGTACATAGATTTGGTCGACTTGGTGCTTCAAATGCGCTAGCTCTTGGAATCCAAGACCATAGAGAGCTATTGGAAAAGCCTCTACTATTAGATTACCTATCTCTCCAGACCGCAATATCCATATCAACAAACCTAGTAAAGACCATAAATAATTTCTTGTTTAATGAAATAATATCTCGCCTACCTGATCATGCTTGGCAAGGGACATATACAAAAGATAAAAAACTATTCTTGCTTTATTATCGAATTTTTGCCGATAGCGTAAGCTCAACAGGTTCAACGGCTGAGGCTAAGTCTTTATACGCCGAATTCCAACTGCAACGAAGGAGTTATCTTGCGGGGCAGCAGCGGTAATAGTTACTACACTCGAACGTGCTGACATCTCTGGGTTTTGAGAGAGCCCCTCCCCCGCTTCTGGACAAAAGATGATCATGCCCTGAGCGTCTGCCTTTGGCCGGTTGCTGCCTGTTACTACCGTCTGCTTAACGGTAGTTGGCACTAATCAGCGTATCGAAACGACCTTTCTGTCCCGACTTTCCTTGATAGCTGACATCGAAAGATTGCCGGTAGCTGCTTGCTGAATGTGCTCACTCCATCAGGTCATCATCGGGCGTCTGCGTTCGATGTAGTCCCTTGATGCGAACCTCCTCATTGCAGGCTTGTGCAGAAATCTGCCCAGTCTGCCATCAGAGCTCTGCGCTTCTCCAGAAGATCGGAGCGTGAATAGGCTGCCTCGGTCTGGTCGCGTTCGTCATGCGCAAGCGCAAGTTCGCAAACCTCTCGCGGGTAGTTGGTGCATTCGTTTGCCCAGTCCCGGAAGGTCGATCGAAAGCCGTGCCTCGTGATGTCTGCATGCCCTAGCTTGTGCAGTAGGTTGCGAACTGCGTTGCCATGCATGACGCCGTTCTTCCCTTGCCCAGGGAAAAGATAGATTGAATGAGTCTTATTCATGGTCTTTAGCATCTCGACTACCTGGGGCGACAGTGGGATGACGAAAGGTTTTCGCATTTTCATGCGCTCAGCCGGAAGTGCCCAGGTGCCAGCTTCGAGGTCAAACTCGGACCATTGAGCATGTTGGATCATGTGGTAACGAGCACCGGTCAGAATCAGCAGCCTGGTTGCGATGGCGTCACGTGTATCGATGTTGGCTAGAGCGGCTATCAGCTTCGGAGTGTCTTTCCATTGCAGTGCTGGGAAGTGCTGGCGCTGCCTGGCCTTCTTCTTCTCTGCCTTGCTCAGCAAGTTGTCCAGGTGTCCGCGCCAGCGGGCAGGGTTGTCCCCCTCGCGTAAGCGCCGAGCCTTGGCTGCATCCAGTATTTGCTCGATCTGGCCCCGGACTTCATCAGCGGTACGGGTCTTGGTTGCCCAGATGGGTTGCAATGCAGCAAGCACATGCTCGGTACTGATGATGTCAGCAGACAGGTTGCCCATGGTTGGAAAAGCGTAGAGCTCCAGTTTGCGTAGCCAGCCTTTCCGCCATTTCTCAGACCAGCTGCCGCCGTGTGCCTGCTGGTATTCGCGAGCGAGATCCTCGAACGTCATGCGACGTGCTGCGGCTTGGCGTTCGGCCTCGCGCTTGGCTTCTTTTGCCGCGTCGCGGGCTGCGAGTGGGTCGCTTCCGGAGGCTAGGAGCTTGCGTTGGTCGGCGGCCAACTGTCGGGCTTGGCCGAGTGTGACGGCAGGGAAGGGGCCTAGCCCCATTTCGCGGCTTCGGCCGTCCAGCTTGTAGCGAAAGATCCAGCTTGTGCCGCCGCTCTTGGATACCTGGAAGTACAGGCCGTCGCCATCGTTGGTTTTTCCTGGCGTGGCAGCTTTGGCGATCGACTCCACTGTCTTGCTGGTTAGCTTACCCATTGCTCCTCCTCAAACCCACACCCCTCAACCCACACTCTGACCCACACCTTGGTCGCGGATTTTATAGGTGGCTACTGGATGTCTTGGGATGGATGCTAAGCTGTAAGCCGCTTATTTACTAGGGCTGTAGGATCTTGTTGGATTTCTTCGGGCAATAAAAAAGCCGGCTTGTGGCCGGCTTTTCTTCAGTGCCTCGACTTACTTCTGGTAAGCCTCGGCAGCTTTGATGATGGCGGCACGGGCGGCGTCGGCGCCTTCCCAGCCTTCGACCTTGACCCACTTGCCCTTCTCGAGATCCTTGTAGTTCTCGAAGAAGTGCTTGATCTGCTCGATCAGCAGCGGCGGCAGGTCGGTGTATTCCTTCACGTCCTTGTACAGCTGGGTCAGCTTGTCGTGCGGGACGGCGATCAGCTTGGCGTCACCGCCGGCTTCGTCGGTCATGTTCAGCACGCCGACCGGACGGCAGCGGATGACCGAGCCCGGGGCAACCGGGTAGGGGGTCACGACCAGCACGTCGAGGGGGTCGCCGTCATCGGCCAGGGTATGCGGGATGAAACCGTAGTTGGCCGGGTAGAACATCGGGGTGGCCATGAAGCGGTCGACGAACAGGCAGTCGGTGTCGTGATCGATCTCGTACTTGATCGGCGCATGGTTGGCCGGGATCTCGATGGCGACGTAGATGTCGTTCGGCAGGTCTTTGCCAGCCGGGACTTTGCTGTAGCTCATGAACGATGGGCTCCTGATCGGCCAGCGCGGCCTGGGGGCGGAAAAAAGTGGGCGCGATTATAGGCGCAATGTCGCGCGCAATGCACGCCGGCTTCGACGCGCCAGGCCTACGCAGGTTCCCGATAGGCGGGATGTTCGGCCTGCAGGCGTTGCAGTCGAGCGAGCGGGTCCTGCCGGTAGAACGCCGCCAGCTGCGCGTAGACGTCGGGAAAGCTCTGCTGCAGCACGTCCGGGGCGCTGAAGAAGTACTCGCTGGTGACGGCGAAGAATTCCGCCGGGTTTTCCGCGGCGTAGGGGTCGATCGGCGTCTCGGCTTCCGGGTCGGCGTCCAGCGCGGCGTTGAGTCGGTCGTAGGCGCCCTGCATGGCGCTGGCCCAGGCATCGATGCGCATCTGCCGATGCAGCGGCGGCAGGCCGTTGGCATCGCCGTTGAGCATGTCCAGCTTGTGCGCCAGTTCGTGGATCACCAGGTTGTAGGCCTCCCAGCCGCCGCTTTCCTGCACCCCGGGCCAGGCCAGGATCACCGGGCCCTGCAGCCAGGCTTCGCCGCTGTGTTCGGCGTCCCATTCATGCTCGACGCCGGCGGCATCGCGGTGCTTCTGCGGGCTGAGGAAATCATCGGGGTAGATCACGATCTCGTGGAAGCCGTGATACCAGCCGAGGTCCGCCAGGTGCAGCAGGGGCAGTTGCGCCTGCAGCGCCAGGCGCAGACGGTCCTCGGCCTGCAGCTCGACGCCGGGCAGCGCGGTGAGGCGCTTGTCGTGCAGGAACAGCACGGCGCGCTCACGCAGGCGGGCCAGTTCGTCGTCGCTGAGACCGTCGAGAATCGGCAGGCTGTCGAGCACCCGCTGCCACAGATCGGCATCGACCGGGTTGCGAGCGAGGATGCGTTTGCGCTGCCAGGCGCGAAAGGACCACATGGCTGATGTTTCCAGCGGGGCGGGGCGCTCACCATAAGCGCGGCGCTCACCAGCGGCAAGCCGGACCTCGGCTGCCATGAAAGCCCGCGACCGCCTCTGCGAAACACCGGTGGGATCGCCGGGCGGCTGCTACGGTGAGTACTCCGGGCGAGTGGCGCTACTGCTGGCCTTGCCCGCCGAACCCTGTAGACGAGGAGCCTGCCATGCGTGAACAGAACCGCCCAGGGGGACTTTCCCTGATCAACCCGCCGGGCTTGTACGACCCCGCCCCGAACGGCTATTCCCATGTGGCGCTGTTGCCGCCCGGCGCGCGACTGGCCTTTATCGCCGGGCAGGGCGGTGAAACCGCCGACGGACAGCTGTCCGAGGACTTCCGCCAGCAGGTGCGCCAGGCGCTGCGCAACCTGTGTATCGCCATCGAGGCCGCGGGCGGTACACCGCAGCAGATTGCCAAGCTCGGTGTACTGATCGTCGATCACAGCGAAGCGCGGCTGCAGGTGTTCGGCGACGAACTCGCGCGGGCGCTGGGGCCGGGTCCGAAGCCGGCCTGTACGCTGATTCCCGTGCCGCGTCTGGCGCTGGACGGCATGCTGTTCGAGATCGACGCGGTGCTGTTGCTGGCGGCCGGCTGAGCGTGCCGTCGGTCGGCGCGTCACGGGACTGTCAAGCGGGACGGGTACATCGGAATGACCCCCCACTCGCCAGGAGACTTCCGAAATGACCGCACCGGATCAAAAGCGCCGCCAGCTGCTGCAGGGTATCGGCGCCGGCCTCGCCCTGCCGGCCCTGGGCGTCGCGCCTGCCATCATCGCCGCGCCGCGGGCGCGCCCGCAGATGCTTGACGGCGTGCAGTCCGGCGACGTGACGGACGATCGCGCGCTGATCTGGAGCCGCTGCGACCGCCCTGGCCGGTTGATCGTCGAGTGGGATACGCGCAGCCGCTTCGGCAACCCGCGGCGCATGGTGTCCTCCGTAACCGATGCCGGTCGGGACTTCACCGCCCGCGTCGACTTGCGTGGGCTGCCGGCGGATCAGTCGATCTTCTACCGGGCACGTTTTGAGGATGCCCGCAGCGGCGTGCTCAGTGAGCCCTGGTTCGGCCACCTGCGCAGCGCCGCGAAGCGCCCGCGCGATATCCGCTTCGTCTGGGGCGGCGACACCTGCGGCCAGGGCTACGGTATCAACCCGGACTTCGGCGGCATGCGCATCTACGAAAGCATGCGTCGGCGGCGGCCGGACTTTTTCCTGCACAGCGGCGACGTGATCTACGCCGACGGGCCGATTCCCGCCGAGGTGACCGCCGAGGACGGCAGCATCTGGCGCAACCTGGTCACCGAAGAGAAGAGCAAGGTTGCCGAGACGCTGCACGAGTTTCGCGGCAACTACCGCTACAACCTGCTGGACGAGAACCTGCGGGCCTTCAATGCCGAGGTACCGCAGATCTGGCAGTGGGACGATCACGAGGTGACCAACAACTGGTCGCCGAGCAAGGAACTGGACGACCGCTACCGGCAGGTTCGCGACATCGACACCCTGGTCCGCCGTGCGCGTGAGGCCTACCTGGAATACGCGCCGATGCGCGTGGCCCGCGGCGACAAGCTCGGGCGCATCTATCGCAAGGTCAGCTACGGGCCGTTGCTGGACGTATTCGTGCTGGACATGCGCAGCTACCGCGGGCCGAACACCGATAATCTGCAGAGCGAGCAGGGCGCGCAGACGGCTTTCCTCGGCCGTGAGCAGTTGCGCTGGCTCAAACGCGAGCTGCGCGCCTCGCGGGCGACCTGGAAAGTGATCGCCGCCGACATGCCCATCGGCCTGCATGTGCCGGACGGCGTGGACGCTCAGGGCATGCGCCGCTGGGAGGCGATCGCCAACGGTGACGACGGTCAGGCGCTCGGTCGCGAGCTGGAAATCGCCGAGCTTCTCGCCTTCATCCAGCGTGCGCGGGTGCGCAACACCGTCTGGCTGACCGCCGATGTGCACTATTGCGCCGCGCACCACTACCACCCCAACCGCGCCGCTTTCCAGCAGTTCGAGCCGTTCTGGGAGTTCGTCGCAGGCCCCTTGAACGCCGGCAGCTTCGGGCCGAATCCGCTGGACGGCACCTTCGGCCCGGAAGTGGTGTTCCAGAAGGCGCCGCCGACGGCGAGCAGCTCGCCGCGGGCAGGCTTCCAGTTCTTCGGCGAGGTGGAGATCGACGCCCAGAGCGGTGCGCTGAGCGTGAGCCTGCGCGACATCGACGGCGCGGTGGTCTACAGCCAGACGCTGGAGCCCTGGCAGCCGGCCTGATGCCGGCTAGCCGAGCAGGAAGTTGCCGGCGCGCGGCTGACCGTCCAGCGCCGGCACGTCGGCCTCGTCCTTGAGCTGGACGCCAGAGAGCTGTCGGCGGCTGGCTTCGCGCATCAGATAGAGCAGGCGGTGCGCGGCCAGGTTGTAGCTCAGCCCCTCGGGGCGGATGTTGGAGATGCAGTTGCGCTGCGCATCGTGCCGGCCGACCTGCGGTGCCCAGGTGAAGTAAAGGCCCAGGCTGTCCGGCGAGCTGAGGCCCGGTCGCTCCCCGAGCAGGATCACCACCATGCGCGCCTTGAGGCGCTGACCGATCTCGTCGGCCACCGCCACGCGGCCCTGTTCCACCAGCGCGACGGGACCGAGGGACCAGCCTTCGGCCTGGCATTGTTCGGCGATCTTCAGTGCCATGGGTGCCGCATGACGCTGCACGGCCAGGGCCGAGAGGCCATCGGCGATCACCAGCGCCAGGTCGCAGCCGTCGCCGGCCTCGGCGTCGAGCGTGGCGGCGCTGGTTTCGTCGAGGCGTCGGCCGAGGTCGGGGCGTTGCAGATAGGTCTGGCGGTCGCTGGCGGCGCTGTGTAGCGGCAGGCAGGCGAGGCCGTGCTTGTCCAGCTCTGCGGTCAGCGCTTCGCAGTCCAGCGGCAGGTGCACGGCATCACGGGCCTGCGCATGGGCGAACTGGAAATCCAGTTGCGCCACCGTCGGCAGACTGGTGCCGGCACGGCCGAGGGCGATGCGCGCCGGGGTCAGCTGGCGCAGGTGCTGCCAGGGATTGGGGATGTGGTTCATTGCGGCTCCCGATAGTCGATACGCAGGCCCAGGCGTCGGACGCTCATGGCGGCGGCCTCGTCGGCGAAGCCGTGCGCGGCCACTGTGCGGTCGAGGCCGCTGCCGGATTTGCCCTGGCATCTCATGCCTGCTGCTCCAGCGCCCGGCGGAAGGCTTCGGGCAGGTCACGGCCGAGCTGCAGGCGATTGCCGTCCTGCCGGAGGATCTGCATCTTCGCCAGCCATTCCTCGAATTCCGGTGCTGGCCGCAGGCCGAGCACCTGACGCACGTAGAGGGCGTCGTGGAAGGAAGTGGTCTGGTAGTTGAGCATCACGTCGTCCGAGCCCGGGATGCCCATGATGAAGTTGATGCCCGCCGTGCCGAGCAGGGTCAACAGCATGTCCATGTCGTCCTGGTCGGCTTCGGCGTGGTTGGTGTAGCAGATGTCGCAACCCATGGGCACGCCGAGCAGCTTGCCGCAGAAGTGGTCCTCCAGCCCGGCGCGGATGATCTGCTTGCCGTTGTAGAGGTATTCCGGGCCGATGAAGCCGACCACGGTGTTCACCAGCAGCGGCTTGTAGCGGCGCGCGACGGCGTAGGCGCGGGCCTCGCAGGTCTGCTGATCGACGCCGTGATGGGCGTTGGCCGAGAGCGCGCTGCCCTGGCCGGTCTCGAAATACATGAGGTTGTCGCCGAGGGTGCCGCGCTTCTGCGACAGGCCGGCCTCGTAGCCTTCCTGCAGCGTTGCCAGGTTGATGCCGAAGCTGGCGTTGGCCGCCTCGGTGCCGGCGATGGACTGGAACACCAGGTCCAGCGGCGCGCCGCGGTTGATCGCCTCGATGGAGGTGGTGACATGGGTGAGGATGCAACCCTGGGTCGGAATCTCGTAGCGGCTGATCACCGCGTCGAGCATCTTCAGCAGCTCGCAGATGCCGGCGGTGCTGTCGGTGGCCGGGTTGATGCCGATCACCGCGTCGCCGTTGCCGTAGAGCAGGCCGTCGAGAATGCTCGCGGCGATGCCGGCGCCGTCGTCGGTGGGATGGTTCGGCTGCAGTCGGGTGGACATGCGTCCGGCCAGGCCGATGCTGTTGCGAAAGCGGGTGACGACGCGGACCTTCTGCGCGACCAGGATCAGGTCCTGCACGCGCATGATCTTCGACACCGCGGCGACCATTTCCGGCGTCAGCCCCGGTGCGAGGGCTTTCAGCGACGACTCGTCCGCCTCCTCGCCGAGCAGCCAGTTGCGGAAATCGCCTACGGTCAGGTGGCTGACCGGGGCGAAAGCGGCGGCGTCATGGCTGTCGATGATCAGCCGGGTGACTTCATCGCTTTCGTAGGGGATCAGTGCTTCTTCGAGAAAGCGCCTGAGCGGCACATCGGCCAGGCACATCTGCGCCGCCACTCGCTCGGCGTCGCTGCCCGCCGCGACTCCGGCGAGCAGGTCGCCGGAGCGCGCCGGGCTGGCCTTGGCCATCACCTCGCGCAGATCGTCGAAACGCCAGGTGGTGCCGCCCACGCTGTGCGAGTACGTCATGGCTGCTCTCCCTACTTGAGTGTCGCCTCGGCCTGCTCGATCGCCGCGAATTCCTCTTCCGGCGTGCCGGCCACCAGATGGTGTCGACTGTAGATCGCGAAATAGGCGATGAAGATCCCGTAGATGATCGCGGCGCCGATCACCACCCGCGGATCGACCAGGAAGCCCGCGATGACCGCGATGCAGGCCAGTACCAGCGCCACGCCCGAGGTGACGATGCCGCCGGGTGTCCTGTACGGGCGATGCAGATCCGGCCGGCGCAGGCGCAGCACGATGTGCGAAGCCATCATCAACACATAGGAGATGGTCGCGCCGAACACCGCGACGAGGATCAGCAGGTCGCCCTGGCCGGTCAGCGACAGCAGGAAGCCGATCACTCCGGGGATCACCAGGGCCAGCACCGGTGCCTTGTTCTTGTTGGTCAGCGAGAGGTTGCGCGGCAGGTAGCCGGCCCGCGACAGGGCAAAGATCTGCCGTGAGTAGGCGAAGATGATCGAGAAGAAGCTGGCGATCAGCCCGGCCAGGCCGACCAGGTTGACGAAGCCGCTCATCCAGGTGGACGAACCGTAGGCCATGGTCAGCGCTTCCACCAGCGGGTTGCCGGATGCCACCAGGGTGCTGGAGCCGGCACCGCCCGGGCCGACCAGGAGGATCAGCCCGGCGAAGGCGACCAGAATCAGCATGGCGCCGATCAGCCCGCGGGGCATGTCACGCTGCGGGTTCTTGGTTTCCTCGGCGGCCAGCGGCACGCCTTCGACGGCGAGGAAGAACCAGATCGCGTAGGGAATCGCCGCCCAGATGCCAACATAGCCGTACGGCAGGAAGTTGCTGGCGCCGGCCGCCGTGGTAGGGGCGATGTCCAGCAGCTTGTCCACCGAGAAGTGCGGCACCATGGCGACGATGAACACCGCCAGGGCAAGGGCGGCGACGGCGGTGATGATGAACATCAGCTTCAGCGCCTCGCCGACGCCGAAGATATGGATGCCGATGAAGACGATGTAGAAGGCCAGATAGATCATCCAGCCGCCGATGCCGAACAGCGACTCGCAATAGGCACCGATGAACACGGCGATCGCCGCCGGCGCGATGGCGTATTCGATGAGGATCGCCGTGCCGGTGAGAAAGCCGCCCAATGGGCCGAAGGCGGTGCGGGCAAAACCGTAGCCGCCGCCCGCGGTCGGGACCATCGAGGACAGCTCGGCCAGCGAGAAGCACATGCACAGGTACATGGTCGCCATCAGCAGTGTGGCGATGAACAGCCCGCCCCAGCCGCCCTGGGCGAGGCCGAAGTTCCAGCCGGCGTAGTCGCCGGAAATCACATAGGCGACGCCAAGGCCGACCAGCAGCACCCAGCCGGCGGCGCCTTTCTTCAGTTCGCGTTCCTGGAAATAGCTACTGCCAACGGTTTCGAAATCGATTGCGTGGTGCGGTGGCGTTGAACTGCTGTGTTCGAGAGCCATGGGGGAATCCTCTTGGACGGGTTGGCACCTCTCTCCCTAGCAAGCGTCATGCCCCGGCACCGGAATACGGGATTCCCGGTGTTTTGTCGGTGGATGTCGGCAGGAACGCACCTTTTGCGGGCTCCACAGCACCACGGCGGAGCCCGGCAGGCGTCTTGTTCGAACGCGCGGTGAGCCGAAGCCCACCGCGCTCAGCCCATCAGAAGAAGCCCAGCGGATTGATGTCGTAGCTCACCAGCAGGTTCTTGGTCTGCTGATAGCTGTCGAGGATCATCTTGTGCGTCTCGCGACCGACGCCCGACTTCTTGTAACCACCGAACGCCGCGTGCGCCGGGTAGAGGTGGTAGCAGTTGGTCCAGACACGGCCGGCCTTGATCGCCCGGCCCATGCGGTAGGCGCGGTTGATGTCGCGGGTCCAGACGCCAGCGCCGAGGCCATATTCGGTGTCGTTGGCGATGGCCAGCGCCTCGGCCTCGTCCTTGAAGGTGGTGACGCCGATCACCGGGCCGAAGATCTCCTCCTGGAACACTCGCATCTTGTTGGTGCCCTTGAGCAGGGTCGGCTGGATGTAATAACCGGTGGCGAGCGAGCCTTCGAGTTTCTCGGCCGCCCCGCCGGTGAGCACTTCGGCGCCTTCTTCCTGGGCGATCTTCAGGTAGGACATGATCTTGTCGAACTGCTGCTGGCTGGCCTGGGCGCCAACCATGGTGTCGGTGTCCAGCGGGTCGCCGCGCTTGATCTGCGCGACCTTTTTCATCACCGCTTCCATGAACGGCGCGTAGATCGACTCCTGCACCAGTGCGCGGGACGGGCAGGTGCACACCTCGCCCTGGTTGAAGAAGCCCAGCACCAGCCCCTCGGCGGCCTTCTCGATGAAGGCCGGTTCGGCCTGCATGATGTCCTTGAAGTAGATGTTCGGGCTCTTGCCACCCAGCTCCACGGTGCTCGGGATGATGTGCTCGGCGGCGCGCTTCATGATGTGCGAGCCCACCGGGGTGGAGCCGGTGAAGGCGATCTTGGCGATGCGCTTGCTAGAGGCCAGTGCTTCGCCGGCTTCCCGGCCGTAGCCGTGCACCACGTTGAGCACGCCCGGGGGCAGCAGGTCGCCGATGCATTCGAGCAGCACGTTGATGCCCAGCGGGGTCTGCTCGGCCGGTTTGAGCACCACGCAGTTGCCGGCGGCCAGCGCCGGGGCGAGCTTCCAGGCGGCCATCAGGATCGGGAAGTTCCACGGGATGATCTGCCCCACCACGCCCAGCGGCTCGTGGAAATGGTAGGCCGCGGTGTGTTCGTCGATCTCGGCACTGGTGCCTTCCTGGGCGCGGATGCAGCCGGCGAAGTAGCGGAAGTGATCGGCGGCCAGCGGGATATCGGCGTTGAGCGTCTCGCGCACCGCCTTGCCGTTGTCCCAGGTCTCGGTGATGGCGAGCATCTCCAGGTTCTGCTCGATGCGGTCGGCGATCTGCAACAGGATCAGCGAACGCGCCTGGACGCTGGTCTTGCCCCAGGCATCGGCGGCGGCATGGGCGGCGTCCAGGGCCTTCTCGATGTCGGCGGCGTCGGAGCGCGGGAACTCGGCGATGGGCTGACCGTTGACCGGGGAAAGGTTGGTGAAATACTGACCACCGGCCGGCTCGACGAACTGGCCGTTGATGTAATTGCCGTAGCGGGATTTGAAGGAAACGACAGCGCCTTCGCTGCCGGGATGGGCGTAACGCATGATGAGTCTCCGGTCTTGTAATTGTGATGACTGCTGTCTTTCAGCGTAGAACAGGCTCCGTTCGTCGGCAGGCGAGGCGACGTGCGGTGCGACCGCCCCGCAGCGGACCCTGTGCTAATCTGCGCCGCAGTTTTCCAGCGTCGAATGCGCGGCCATGCCGTCTGGCGCGGCGTCTTTCAGAGGTCATCAATGCATATCCATATTCTCGGCATCTGCGGCACCTTCATGGGTTCGCTCGCGGTGCTGGCCAAGGAACTCGGCCATCGCGTCACCGGCTCCGATGCCAACGTCTATCCGCCGATGAGCACCCAGCTCGAGGCTCAGGGTATCGAGCTGATGCAGGGCTACGAGCCGGCGCATCTGGAACCGGCACCCGATCTGGTGGTGGTGGGCAACGCCATGTCGCGTGGCAACCCGGCAGTGGAATACGTGCTGAACAAGGGGCTGCCCTATGTCTCCGGCCCGCAATGGCTAGCCGATCACGTGTTGCAGGGTCGCTGGGTACTGGCGGCGGCCGGCACCCATGGCAAGACCACCACCAGCAGCATGCTGGCCTGGGTGCTGGAACATGCCGGCATGAGCCCGGGCTTTCTCATCGGTGGTGTACCGCAGAACTTCGGCATCTCCGCACGGCTCGGCGGTACGCCGTTCTTCGTGGTAGAGGCCGACGAGTACGACAGCGCCTTCTTCGACAAGCGCAGCAAATTCGTCCATTACCGCCCGCGCACCGCGATCCTGAACAATCTGGAGTTCGATCACGCGGATATCTTCCCGGATCTCGCCGCCATTGAGCGGCAGTTCCATCATCTGGTGCGCACCGTGCCAGGCGAGGGGTTGATCATCCATCCCGAGTCGGAAACGGCGCTCAAACGCGTCATCGGCATGGGCTGTTGGACGCCGGTGCAGACCACCGGCGACGGCGGCCAGTGGCAGGCGAAGCTGCTCAGCGCCGACGGCTCGCGCTTCGAGGTGATCTTCGACGGCGAGGTGCAGGGCGTGGTGGAGTGGGAGCTGACCGGCCGGCACAACGTCAACAATGCGCTGGCGACGTTGGCGGCGGCACGGCATGTCGGCGTGCTGCCGAAGCAGGGCGCCGAGGCGCTGAGCGAATTCCGTAGCGTCAAGCGGCGCATGGAGAAGGTCGCCGAGGTCAATGGCGTGACCATCTATGACGACTTCGCCCATCACCCGACCGCCATCGCCACCACCCTCGACGGCCTGCGCAAGCGCGTCGGCGATACGCCGATCATCGCCGTGGTCGAGCCGCGTTCGAACTCGATGAAGCTCGGCGCGCACCGCGAGGGGCTGGCCGAGTCGGTGGCGCTGGCCGATCAGGCGATCTGGTACGCACCGGCCAACCTCGGCTGGGATCTCGCCGCGACCGTCGCCGGCTCGCCGGTGCCGACCACGGTCTGCGATTCGCTGGAGGCGATCATTACCAAGGTCAAGGCCGATGCCACGCCGGGCACACAGGTGGTAGTGATGAGCAATGGCGGTTTCGGTGGGTTGCACGGCCAATTGGCCGCCGCACTGGCGTAGGGTGGAAATCGCCGCAGGCATTTCCACGCGAATGGCATCAGGAGCAAATTGAATGAGCGGACCGGAACGCATCACCTTGGCCATGACCGGCGCCTCCGGCGCGCAGTACGGTCTGCGCCTGCTCGATTGCCTGATCCAGGAAGACCGCGAGGTGCACTTCCTGATTTCCAAGGCCGCGCAACTGGTGATGGCCACCGAGACCGACGTGGTGCTGCCGGCCAAGCCGCAGGCCATGCAGGCTTTCCTCTCCGAGTACACCGGTGCCGCCGCCGGGCAGATCCGTGTGTTCGCCAAGGAGGACTGGATGGCCCCGCCGGCGTCCGGCTCCGGCGCACCGACGGCGATGGTGGTGGTGCCCTGTTCCACCGGCACCCTGTCGGCAATCGCCACCGGCGCCTGCAACAACCTGATCGAACGCGCCGCCGACGTCACCCTCAAGGAGCGCCGCCAGCTGATTCTGGTGCCACGCGAGGCGCCCTATTCGAGCATTCATCTGGAAAACATGCTCAAGCTGTCGAATCTGGGTGCGGTGATCCTGCCGGCTTCGCCCGGCTTCTATCACCAGCCGCAAAGCATCGACGACCTGGTGGATTTCGTCGTCGCGCGCATCCTCAACCTGCTCAACATTCCCCAGGACATGCTGCCGCGCTGGGGCGAGCACCATATCGTCAGCGACGACTGAGATGATCGGTCGGGCGCTGCTGGTACTGACGACGCTGAGCGTGCTGGGTGGCTGCGCCACGGTGCGCACGCTGGACGCGGCCAAGCCCGGTGCGCCGATCATCTATTCCGGCACGCGTCTGGACTGGTACAGCCTCAACGGTGGCTGCTGCCCACTGGATCGCTTCGGTGCCGTGGCGCCCAAGTATGCCGCGCTCGATCTGCCGGCCAGCGCCTTGCTGGACACGCTGTTGCTGCCCTTCGCCGTCGCGGCGGAGCTGGGCGTCGGGCTCGGTGTACGCGGCGGGCTCTGATTGCCGGCAACCGCGGCATAACTGATCTGGGTCCAGGCAAGCTCGCGGCCGCACAGGCATAGTTGACGGGTCCGCGCCACAAGGAGAAACGGTGTGAAAGACCGCGCTCAGTTCCATTTCAACTACTGGATGATCGCCATCCTGGTGTTTCTCGGCCTCCAGTACCTGCTGTCGGCGCAGCAGGAGGTGGCGACCATCCCCTACAGCGAGTTCGAGCAGCACCTCAAGGAAGGGCGCATAGATGAACTGGCCATCACGGAGCGGCGCATCGAAGGCCGGCTCAAGGAGCCCCTGGCTGGTGGTCAGCGTCGTTTCATCACCAACCGCGTCGAGCCGCAGCTGGCCGAGCATCTGCAGCAGTACCCGGTACGCTACACCGGCAAGGTGGAAAGCACGCTGGTGCGCGACCTGCTGTCGTGGATCATCCCGGCGGCGATGTTCTTCGGCATCTGGCTGTTCCTGCTCAAGCGCATCGGCAGCGGCCTGGGTGGCGGCGGCATGATGCAGATCGGCAAGAGCAAGGCGCGGGTCTACGTCGAGACCGACATGAAGGTGAGCTTCGCCGATGTTGCCGGCGTGGACGAGGCCAAGGACGAGCTCAAGGAAATCATCGAGTTCCTGCGCGACCCGCAAACCTACGGCCGCCTCGGCGGGCGCATGCCCAAGGGCGTGCTGTTGGTCGGCCCGCCGGGCACCGGCAAGACGCTGCTGGCGCGCGCCGTGGCGGGCGAGGCGAAGGTGCCATTCTTCTCCATTTCCGGTTCCGAGTTCGTCGAGCTGTTCGTCGGTGTCGGCGCAGCGCGGGTGCGCGATCTGTTCGAGCAGGCGCGGGCGCAGGCACCGGCGATCATCTTCATCGACGAACTGGACGCCCTCGGCCGCGCCCGCGGTGCCGGCCCCCTGTCCGGCGGGCATGACGAGAAGGAGCAGACGCTCAACCAGCTGCTGGTGGAGATGGACGGCTTCGACACCTCCAGCGGGCTCGTCCTGCTGGCGGCCACCAACCGCCCCGAGATCCTCGACCCGGCGTTGCTGCGCGCCGGCCGTTTCGACCGCCAGGTGCTGGTGGACCGGCCGGACAAGGTCGGACGGGTGCAGATTCTCAACGTGCACCTGAAGAAGTCGCGGCTGGGCACCGATGTCGATCCCCAGGCCATCGCCGCGCTGACCCCGGGCTTTACCGGCGCCGACCTGGCCAACCTGGTCAATGAGGCGACGCTGCTGGCGACCCGGCGCAACGCCGAGGCGGTGGCGATGCAGGACTTCACCGCGGCCATCGAACGCATCATCGCCGGGCTGGAGAAGCGCAACCGCCTGCTCAACCCGCGCGAGCGCGAGATCGTCGCCTACCACGAGATGGGCCATGCGCTGGTGGCCATGGCGCTGCCGGGCGTCGATCCGGTGCACAAGGTGTCGATCATCCCGCGCGGCATGGGCGCGCTGGGCTACACCATCCAGCGGCCCACCGAGGATCGCTTCCTGATGACCCGCGAGGAGCTGGAAAACAAGATGGCCGTACTGCTCGGCGGCCGCGCGGCGGAGTGGCTGGTGTTCGCCCATCTGTCCACCGGCGCGGCGGACGACCTGGCCAAGGTCACCGACATCGCCCGCGCCATGGTCACCCGTTACGGCATGTCCACGCGCCTCGGCCATCTGGCGCTGGAGCGTGAGCCCAACGCCTTTCTCGGCAACGAAGCGTTGCTCGGCCTCAAGCCGCAGCACGACTACGCCGAAAGCACCGCTACGGCCATTGACGAGGAAGTGCAGGAGCTGGTGCAGGCGGCCTTCCAGCGCAGCCTGTCGTTGCTCGAGGCACGGCGCGAGCTGCTCGAGCGCTGCGCCCGGCAGTTGCTGCAACAGGAAACGCTGGATGCCGAGGAGCTGCGCCAACTGAGCGCCGCCGCGCCCGACACCGCGGCGCTTCCGGCGCCCTAGTCGGGTGTTTCAGGCTGGTGCGCGACCGGCGTGCTGGGCCAGGGCCCACTCCACATGCTCGCGCACCAGCTCCGACGGATCGTCGCGGCGCGCCTGAAGCGCTTCCAGCACCGGGATGCTCGACGGCGCATTGCCCAGGCCCACCGCGAGATTACGTAGCCAGCGTTCGTAGCCGGCGCGGCGTAGCGGCGAGCCCTCGGTGCGGCTGAGAAATTCCTCTTCCGTCCAGCGGAACAGGGTCGCCAGTTCAGCGTTGTCCAGGCTATGGCGCGGCTGAAAGTCGCTCTGCTCGGTGGGGCGTGCGAAGCGGTTCCAGGGGCAGACGATCTGGCAATCGTCGCAACCGAATACGCGGTTGCCGATCTTGTCGCGCAGCTCGACTGGGATCGGCCCCTTGAGCTCGATGGTGAGGTAGGAAATGCAGCGCCGCGCGTCCAGCAGCCGTTCACCGACGAACGCCTCGGTGGGGCAGATGTCCAGGCAGGCGTGGCAGCTGCCGCAGTGATCGCGGGTCACCGGCTCGTCGACCGGCAGCGCGATGTCGACGAACAGCTCGCCGAGAAAGAACCAGCTGCCGGCCTTGCGGTTGAGCAGCAGGGTGTTCTTGCCGATCCAGCCGAGCCCGGCCTGCTGGCCGGCGGCCTTCTCCAGCACCGGCGCGCTGTCGACGAAGGCACGGAAACCGAACGGACCGACCACCTGCTGAATGCGCTCGGCCAGCTGCTGCAGGCGCTTGCGGATCAGCTTGTGGTAATCCCGGCCAAGGGCATAGCGCGACACATAGGCTTTTTCCGGGTCGGCCAGCTGCTGGCTCATGCGGGTGTCGCCGGGCAGGTAGTCCATGCGCAACGAGATGACTCGCAGCGTACCGGGCACCAGTTCGTCCGGCCGCGAGCGCTTGCTGCCGTGGGCGGCCATGTAGTCCATCTCGCCCTGATAGCCCGCCTGGAGCCAGGCCTCGAGGTGCGCCTCGTGCTCGCCAAGGTCGACGCCGGTGATCCCCACCTGCTGGAAGCCGAGCTCGCGGCCCCACTCCTTGATGGAGTCGGCGAGTACGACGGGATCGAGAGCGGAGCTGGACATCGGAGACTGCGGCGGGAAGTGAGCGGGTGCGTATAATTCTGCCAGACATTCCGCCGCGATGATCCCTGCACCGATGACCGATTCCCTGCCCGTCGCCCTGTACAACGCCACCCAGGTGCGCGAACTCGATGCGCGCCTGATTACCGCCGGTACGTCCGGCTTCGAACTGATGCAGCGTGCCGCCCATGCCGCCTGGCGCGCGCTGCGCCGGCGCTGGCCCGATGCAGGTGCTGTCACGGTGCTCGCGGGGCGTGGCAACAATGCCGGCGATGGCTACCTGCTGGCGGCGCTGGCGCAGCGCGCTGGCTGGCAGGTGCGGGTGCTGGCGGTGGGCGATCCGCAAACGCTGCAGGGCGACGCGGCGCTGGCCTGCGCCGAAGCGCGAGATTGCGGAGTGCCCATCGAACCCTGGCGAGCGGAGGCGCCGTTGCAGGGTGTGCTGGTGGATGCGCTGCTCGGCACCGGTCTGACCGGCGCGGTGCGCGAGCCCTATGCGAGCGCGATCGCGGCGATCAACGCCAGCGGCCGTCCGGTGCTGGCAATCGACCTGCCCAGCGGGCTGTGCGCCAACACCGGTCAGGTGCTGGGGCAAACAGTGCGCGCCGATCTCAGCGTGACGTTCATTGGCCTCAAGCTCGGCCTGTTCACCGCCGACGGCCCGGATCGCGTCGGCGCGCTGGTGTTCGACGACCTGCAGGCCGACCCGGGAATCGTCGCGCAGGTGGCCAGCGAGGCCGTGCGCCTCGACCACGGCTCGCTGGCGCGGGTCGCACCTCGTTCGCCGACTGCGCACAAGGGCAGTTTCGGCCAGGTGCTGGTGATCGGCGGTGATCTGGGTACCGGCGGCGCCGCGCTGCTCAGCGCCGAGGCTGCGCTGCGCTGTGGGGCCGGCATGGTGACCCTGGCGACCCGCCCGGAGCACGTCAGCGCTTCGCTGGTGCGCCGGCCGGAGGTCATGTGCAATGGCGTCGAGTCCACCTACAGCCTGACGGCGCTGCTGGAACGTGCCGATGTGCTGGTGGTCGGTCCCGGCCTCGGCCGGGCGCCGTGGGGGCGTAGCCTGATTTCCGCGGCTGCGCAGCGCGAGCAGCCGCAGGTCTGGGATGCCGATGCGTTGAACCTGCTCGCTACCGGTGCCGTCGAATTGCCGTCCGGCTGCCTGATCACGCCGCATCCGGGCGAGGCAGCGAGACTGCTGAAGTGCTCGGTCGGCGAGGTGCAGGCCGATCGCCCGGCGGCGGCGCGGGCGCTGGCGCAGCGTTATGGGTGCGTCGCGTTGCTCAAGGGGGCCGGCACGCTGGTCGCGGCGCCGGATGGCCGGCTGGCGCTGTGCGATCGCGGCCATCCGGCGATGGCCAGTGCCGGGCTCGGCGACGTGCTGGCCGGAGTGCTCGGTGCCTTGCTGGCGCAGCAGCTGGCGCCGTTCGAGGCGGCCTGCCTGGGCGCCTGGCTGCACGCCGCCGCCGGTGAGCGCCTTGGCCCGCTGGGTCGCGGCCTGGCCGCCAGTGATCTGATTCCGGTGATTCGTCAGTTGTTCGAGGAGCAGTCGCCATGCCTGAAGTGAATCTGTATGCCGGGGACGAGGCGGCGATGCTCGCACTGGGCGCGCGCATTGCCCGGGTGACCGGTGGTCGGGGCGTTATCTATCTGCATGGCGACCTCGGCGCCGGCAAGACCACGCTGTCACGCGGCCTGATCCGTGGTTTCGGCCACGAGGGCAAGGTCAAGAGCCCGACCTTCACGCTGGTCGAGCCCTACGAACTGGGCGAGGTCCGGGTGTTCCATTTCGATCTGTATCGCCTGGTCGATCCCGAAGAGCTGGAGTTTCTCGGCATCCGCGATTATTTCGAGGGCAACGCGCTGTGCCTGATCGAGTGGCCGGAGCGCGGGGCCGGCATTTTGCCAAAGGCCGACATGGACATTACCATTACGCCGCATGAGGCCGGCCGAACGCTGCGCCTGTCGCCCCATACCGCGCGGGGCGAAGCCTGGTGTGTCGCCCTGACCGACGGAGAGCTATGAATAACATGGGTTTGGGGATGCGCATTCGCACCCTGGTTGTTGGCCTGGTGCTGTCGCTGATGGCGACGGACCTGTTTGCTGCCAGCGATGTGCAGAGCGTGCGTCTGTGGCGTGCGCCGGACAACACCCGCCTGGTGTTCGACCTGTCAGGGCCGGTCGAACACAAGATCTTCACCCTCACCGCACCCGACCGGCTGGTCATCGACGTCACTGGCGCGACGTTGAAGGCCGAGCTCGACAAGCTCGCTCTGCAGAACACGCCGGTCGCGTCCCTGCGCGCCGGTCAGCACGATGCCAACACGCTGCGCGTGGTGGTCGACCTGCATGCGCCCGTTTCGCCGAAGAGCTTCAGCCTGGCGCCCAACCAGCAGTATGGACACCGTCTGGTGGTCGATCTGTTCGACCAGGCCACCGCGGCCCGTGCCGCCACCCAGCCGCCGGCGACCGCCACGCCGTCCATCCCGGCTGCTCCGGTCTCGCCGACCCTGCCGGCGGTGAAGCTGCCGGCCACCTCGGGTGGCAAGCGTGACATCGTGATCGCCATCGACGCCGGCCACGGCGGCGAAGACCCGGGCGCCATCGGCCCCGGCAAGGTCTACGAGAAGCACGTGGTGTTGCAGATTTCCAAGGAGCTGCAACGCCAGATCAACGCCGAGAAAGGCTTCCGCGCCGAACTGGTGCGCACCGGCGACTACTTCATTCCGCTGCGCAAACGGACCGAGATCGCCCGCAAGAAGGGCGCCGACCTGTTCGTCTCGATCCATGCCGATGCCGCGCCGCGCTCGGCAGCGTACGGCGCCTCGGTGTTCGCCCTGTCGGACCGCGGCGCCACCTCGGAAACCGCCCGCTGGTTGGCCGACAGCGAAAACCGCTCCGACCTCATCGGTGGTGCCGGCAACGTCAGCCTTGGCGACAAGGATCAGATGCTCGCCGGCGTACTGCTGGATTTGTCGATGACCGCCTCGCTGTCGTCCAGTTTGAACGTCGGGCAGAAGGTGCTCAGCAACATGGGGCGCATCACGCCGCTGCACAAGCGGCGCGTCGAGCAGGCCGGCTTCATGGTGCTGAAGTCGCCGGACATCCCCTCGATCCTGGTCGAGACCGGCTTCATCTCCAATCCGTCGGAAGCCAAGAAACTGCAGACATCCAGTCATCAACAGGCGCTGGCGCGCTCCATTCACAGTGGCGTACGGCAGTTCTTCCACGAGAATCCGCCGCCGGGGACCTACGTCGCCTGGCTGCGTGATTCCGGCAAGATCGCCGCCGGCCCGCGCGAGCATGTCGTGCGCTCGGGCGAAAGCCTGGCGCTGCTCGCCCAGCGTTATCAGGTCAGCCTGGCCTCGCTGCGCAGCGCCAACAACCTGAGCAACGATGTGATCAAGATCGGCCAGACGCTGAACATTCCCGCTACCACCCTGGCGTCCCAGCCATGACGCAAGCGCCACGCATCCAGCTGCTCAGCCCGCGGCTGGCGAACCAGATCGCCGCTGGCGAGGTGGTCGAGCGCCCGGCCTCGGTGATCAAGGAGCTGCTGGAGAACAGCCTGGACTCTGGCGCCGGTCGTATCGAGGTGGACGTGGAGCAGGGCGGGGTCAAGCTGTTGCGGGTTCGCGACGACGGCTGCGGTATACCGCCGGACGACCTCCCGCTGGCCCTGGCCCGCCATGCCACCAGCAAGATTCGCGATCTGGAAGATCTCGAGCGAGTCATGAGCCTGGGCTTTCGCGGCGAAGCGCTGGCCTCGATCAGCTCCGTCTCGCGTCTGACGCTGACCTCGCGTACCGCCGATGCCAGCGAGGCCTGGCAGGTGGAAACCGAGGGGCGCGAAATGGAAGCGCGAGTGCAGCCGGCGGCTCACCCGGTGGGCACTTCGGTGGAAGTGCGTGATCTGTTTTTCAACACGCCGGCACGGCGCAAGTTCCTGCGCACCGAGAAGACCGAATTCGACCACCTGCAGGAGGTCATCAAGCGCCTGGCGCTGGCGCGCTTCGATGTGGCCTTCCATCTGCGCCACAACGGCAAGGGCGTGCTGGCATTGCATCAGGCCAACGATGACAGCGCCCGTGCGCGGCGCGTCGCTGCGGTATGCGGGCCGGCCTTCCTGGAGCAGGCGCTGCCCATCGAGATCGAACGCAACGGGCTGCGGCTCTGGGGTTGGGTCGGACTACCGACCTTCTCGCGCAGTCAGGCGGACCTGCAGTACTTCTACGTCAACGGGCGCATGGTGCGCGACAAGCTGGTCGCCCATGCGGTGCGCCAGGCCTATCGCGACGTGCTGTTCAACGGCCGGCATCCGACTTTCGTGCTGTTCCTCGACGTCGATCCGGCGGTGGTGGACGTCAATGTGCATCCCACCAAGCACGAGGTGCGTTTCCGCGACAGCCGGATGGTCCATGACTTTCTCTACGGCACGCTGCACCGCGCGCTGGGCAATGTGCGTCCCGAGGACCAGCTGGCCGCGCCGGCGAGCGTAGCGCCGATGACCCAGGTTTCCGGACTGGCTGCCGGCGAGTTCGCCGGACAGAACGAGATGAGCCTGTCGGCCAGCGTGCTCGAGCGGCCGCAAGGCGAGACATCCGCCTGGCGGGGTGCGGGGGCGGGCTATCAGGCGCCACGCCCGGCGTCGGTCGGCTATACCGCCGAGGCCCAGGGCGCCTACCGCGAGTTTTTCACTCCGCTGCCCGAAAGCGCCGCGGCGCCGCTGCCGGCCAGCCAGGATGACGTGCCGCCACTGGGTTATGCGCTGGCGCAGCTCAAGGGGGTCTATATCCTCGCCGAGAATGCCCAGGGCATGGTCCTGGTGGACATGCATGCCGCCCACGAACGCATCACCTACGAGCGGCTGAAGACTGCCATGGCCAGCGAAGGGCTGCGCGGCCAGCCGCTGCTGGTGCCCGAGTCCATTGCACTCAGCCAGCGCGAGGCCGATTGCGCGGAAGAGCACGCGCAGTGGTTCCAGATGCTCGGCTTCGAGTTGCAGCGCCTCGGTCCGGAAACCCTGGCGATCCGTCAGATCCCTTCGTTGCTCAAGCAGGCCGAGGCCACCCAGCTGGTGCGTGACGTGCTTGCCGATCTGCTGGAGTACGGCACCAGCGACCGCATCCAGGCACACCTCAACGAGTTGCTGGCGACCATGGCCTGCCACGGCGCAGTACGTGCCAACCGCCGCCTGACGCTGCCGGAGATGAATGCCTTGCTGCGCGACATGGAGCACACTGAGCGCAGCGGGCAGTGCAACCACGGCCGCCCGACCTGGACGCAGCTGGGCATGGACGATCTGGACAAGCTGTTCCTGCGCGGCCGCTGACCCGGCTCCGGGCGGCAGGCCGTGCTTGCGACCTGCCGCCTGCCACTGGAAACTATGCGGCCACGCCTGCCGAGCCCGCCGATGTCTTCTCTGCCTCCCGCCATCTTTCTCATGGGTCCCACCGCCTCGGGCAAGACTGACCTGGCGCTGGAGCTGGCGCGCGTGCTTCCCTGCGAACTGATCAGCGTCGACTCGGCGCTGGTCTACCGTGGCATGGACATCGGCACGGCGAAACCCTCTGCCGAGGTACTGGCGCAGTTCCCGCACCGCCTGGTGGACATCCTCGATCCGGCTGAGAGCTACTCGGCTGCCGAGTTCAGCAGCGATGCGCTGGCGGCCATGGCGGAGATCACCGCCGCCGGCCGCATTCCGTTACTGGTCGGCGGAACCATGTTGTATTTCAAGGCGTTGCAGGAAGGGTTGGCGGACATGCCGGCGGCTGATGCTTCGGTGCGCGCGGAACTCGAAGCCCTGGCAGCAAGCGAGGGGCTGCAGGTGCTGCACGACCGGCTGGCGCAGGTGGACCCGGAGTCGGCTGCACGCATTCATCCCAACGATCCGCAGCGGCTGGTGCGCGCGCTGGAGGTCTATCGTGTCAGCGGCTTGACCATGAGCGAGCATCGCGCCCGACAAAGGTCGCAAAAAGCCGGCCCAGACGCGCCAGGCTCCGGCGTCTTGCCTTATACTGTCGCGCAACTGTGTATCGCTCCCGCGCAACGCCACATCCTGCACGAGCGCATCGAGAGACGTTTCCGGCACATGGTTGAACAGGGCTTCGTCGAAGAGGTCGAAGCCTTGCGGTCTCGTGGCGACCTGCACCTCGGCATGCCATCCATTCGCGCGGTTGGCTATCGTCAAGTGTGGGAATACCTGGACGGCTCATCGACTCGCGAGGAAATGATGGAGCGCGGCATCATCGCCACCCGGCAACTGGCCAAGCGTCAGTTCACCTGGTTGCGAAGCTGGGGGGAGGTTCACTGGCTGGACAGTTTGTCCTGCGACAATCTGCCGCGCGCATTGAAATACCTGCAATCGCTCTCCATATTGAGCTGACACTGCTAATTGACCGTCTATTCTCAACAAGTGGATCGTCGGTTGTACGTTTAGAACACTAATGAAAACAGATCCTCTAAGGAGTGCGGCACATGTCAAAAGGGCATTCGCTACAAGACCCTTACCTCAACACACTGCGTAAGGAACGCGTCCCGGTTTCCATCTATCTGGTCAACGGCATCAAACTGCAGGGCCAGATCGAATCCTTCGACCAATTCGTCATCCTTCTGAAAAACACCGTAAGCCAGATGGTGTACAAGCACGCCATTTCCACCGTGGTTCCGGGCCGCCCTGTGCGTCTGCCGACCGCCGGCGATGCCGAGCAATCCGAGTCGGGTAACGACTGAGGTAGGTTTCTTTGTTCTTCGAACGTCCCGGTGGCGGTGAGCGGGCTATCCTGGTGCACCTGGACGGCCAGGATCCCGCGGCGCGCGAGGACCCTCAGGAGTTCCAGGAGCTGGCGCGTTCGGCGGGGGCGGAAACGGTTGGCTTCGTCAATGTTTCCCGCCACCAGCCCTCCGCCAAGTTCCTGATCGGCAGCGGCAAGGTCGAGGAGCTGCATGACCTCGTCAAGGAAGGCGAGGCCGAGCTGGTGATCTTCAATCACACGCTGACCCCCAGCCAGGAGCGCAACCTCGAGCGTGCGCTCGAATGCCGTGTGCTTGATCGCACCGGCCTGATTCTGGACATCTTCGCCCAGCGGGCGCGTACCCACGAGGGCAAGCTGCAGGTCGAACTGGCGCAGCTCGAACACATGAGCACGCGGCTGGTCCGCGGCTGGACCCACCTCGAACGGCAGAAGGGCGGTATCGGCCTGCGGGGCCCGGGTGAAACCCAGCTGGAGACCGACCGTCGCCTGCTGCGCGTGCGCATCCGGCAGATCAAGCAGCGTCTGGAAAAGGTTCGTGGCCAGCGCGAGCAGGCCCGTCGTGGCCGGCGTCGTGCGGACATTCCTTCCGTGTCGCTGGTGGGCTACACCAACGCCGGCAAGTCCACGCTATTCAATGCCCTGACCGAATCCGAGGTCTACGCCGCCAATCAGCTGTTCGCCACGCTCGATCCCACGCTGCGCCGCCTCGAGCTCGAGGATGTCGGGCCGGTGATCCTGGCCGACACGGTGGGCTTCATCCGTCATCTTCCGCACAAGCTGGTGGAATCGTTCCGGGCGACGCTGGAGGAGTCCAGCAACGCCGACCTCCTGCTGCACGTGATCGACGCTCACGAGCCCGAGCGTGATCAGCAGATCGAGCAGGTGCTCGCGGTGCTTGGCGAGATCGGCGCCAACGAGCTGCCGATGCTCGAGGTGTACAACAAGCTCGACCTTCTCGAGGGTATCGAGCCGCAGATACAGCGCGATGCCGATGGCAAGCCGCAGCGCGTCTGGGTGTCCGCCCGTGACGGTCTGGGGCTGGATCTGCTGCGTCAGGCCGTCGCCGAGCTGCTCGGTGATGATCTCTTCGTCGGCACGTTGTGCCTGCCGCAGAGGCTGGGCCGCTTGCGTGCGCAGTTCTTCGAGCTGGGTGCTGTGCAGCGCGAGACGCACAACGAGGAGGGTGGCAGCCTGCTGGAAGTTCGCTTGCCGCGGGTCGAACTGAATCGCTTGATCAGCCGCGAAGGGTTGCGGGTGGACGAGTTCATCGAGCAACACACTTTGCAATAAAGCCTCGATCGGCAATTTTGCCGGTCGTTCGGGGCTTTCTGTAGCATTGGCGGGCGCGCCGTGGGCGCGTCTTTAGCTTTATTTGAATGGAGAGCGCTATGGCTTGGAATGAGCCGGGTGGCAACTCGAACAACCAGGATCCCTGGGGCAGTGGTGGCGGCGGCCGTCGTGGCGGCGGTGGCGACCAGAAGGGGCCACCGGATCTCGATGAGGCTTTCCGCAAGCTGCAGGACAGCCTGAACGGCATGTTCGGCGGCAAGAAACGTGGTGGTGGCAACTTTGGTGGCTCCGGCAAGCGCGGCGGTTTCGGCCTTGTCTGGGTGGCGCTGGTGGTGCTGCTGGCCGTGTGGCTGTTCAACGCCATCTATATCGTCGACGAGCAGGAGCAGGCCGTGGTGCTGCGCTTCGGCAAGTATCACGAGACGGTGGGGCCGGGCCTGAACATCTACTTCCCGCCGATCGACCGCAAGTTCCAGGAGAACGTGACGCGCGAGCGCTCGTACAGCAAGCAGGGGCAGATGCTCACCGAGGATGAGAACATCATCGAGGTGCCGCTGACCGTTCAGTACAAGATCAGCAATCTGCAGTCCTTCGTGCTGAGTGTCGATCAGCCTGAAATCAGCCTGCAGCACGCCACCGACAGTGCCGTGCGCCACGTCGTGGGCTCCACGGCCATGGATCAGGTGCTCACCGAGGGTCGTGAGGTCATGGCCGGCGAGGTCAAGGAGCGCCTGCAGCGCTTCCTCGACAACTACGGCACCGGCATCGTCGTCACCCAGGTCAACATCCAGAGTGCTGCGGCGCCGCGTGAAGTGCAGGAAGCGTTCGATGACGTGATCCGGGCGCGGGAAGACGAGCAGCGCGAGAAGAACCAGGCCGAGTCCTACGCCAACGGCGTGATCCCCGAGGCTCGTGGTCAGGCCCAGCGCATGCTGGAAGAGGCCAGCGGTTACCGCGATGCGGTGATTTCACGGGCGACGGGTGAGGCCGACCGCTTCAGCAAGCTGGTCGCCGAGTACCGCAAGGCACCGGAAGTCACGCGCGAGCGTCTGTATCTGGAAACCATGCAGGAAGTCATGAGCAATACCAGCAAGGTCATGGTGAGTGGCGATGGTGGGCAGAATCTGCTCTATCTGCCGCTGGACAAGATGATCAACAGCCGTGGCGCAAGCACGCCGGCACCTGCCGGTGTGGCGTCGGGTGCGGCGGCAACCCAGGGCACTCGTCTGCCGCCGGAGCTGGATCCGCGTGAAGTTCGTACGAGGGAGAGTCGCTGATGAGCAATAAATCCCTTACCGCCCTGATCGTCGGTGTGGTGCTGGCCATCGTTCTGTGGAACAGCTTCTACATCGTTTCCCAGACCGAGCGCGCCGTGCTGCTGCGCTTCGGCCGGATCGTCGAGCCTGACGTGAAGCCGGGGCTGCACATGAAGATTCCGTACGTTAACTCGGTGCGCAAGTTCGATGCGCGACTGCTGACGCTGGATACCACCACGTCACGCTTCCTGACGCTGGAGAAGAAGGCGCTGATGGTCGACTCCTATGCCAAGTGGCGTGTGGACGATGCCGAGCGTTTCTATACCGCGACGTCGGGGATGAAGCAGATTGCCGATGAGCGTCTGGCGCGTCGTCTCGAGGCGGCGCTGCGTGACCAGTTCGGTAAGCGCACCCTGCACGAGTCGGTCTCCGGTCAGCGTGACGAGCTGATGGCGCAGGTCACCACCAGTCTCAATCGCGCCGCTCAGCAGGAGCTCGGTATCGAGGTGGTGGATGTGCGCGTCAAGGGTATCGATCTGCCCCGCGAGGTCAACCGCAGCGTGTTCGAGCGGATGAGTTCCGAGCGTGAACGCGAGGCTCGCGAGCATCGCGCAAAGGGTAAGGAGCTGGCCGAAGGTATTCGTGCCGACGCCGATCGTCAGCGCCGGGTGCTGCTGGCCGAGGCCTTCCGCGAGGCGGAGGAGCTGCGCGGTGATGGTGATGCCAGGGCTGCTGCGATCTATGCCGCCGCGTACGGACAGGATCAAGAGTTCTACGCGTTCCATCGTAGCCTGCAGGCCTACCGTGAGAGCTTCTCCAGCAAGGAAGATGTGCTGGTGCTCGATCCAAAGAGCGACTTCTTCCGCTATCTGCAGAGCAACAAGTAGCGTTTCACGGCCATTTGCCCGGGGTTCTCCGGCGGCACGCGCGTGTCGCCGGGTGACCCATGGGGAAAAGGTTGCTATGATCCGCCAGCCGGGAAAATCCCGGCTTTTTTGCGTCTGTGCCCTTGAGGTCGCAGGCTATCCCAGGCATGCGGTGGTCATGCCGACCCCTCAGGGGCATGGCTCGGATGCCATGGTTCGAACACAACTGCACGCGACCGGAGGCCAGCTGAGGCTGCAGCCGCGGTTTTCGTCTGGGCTTACCGGAACGAGAGGTGATTTCGCGAATGGCAACGGTAGACCGCTGGCTCTTGCCAGATGGCATCGAAGAGGTGCTGCCGCCAGAGGCGGCGCGTATCGAAACGGCGCGTCGGCGCGTGCTGGATCTGTTCCAGCGCTGGGGCTACGAGCTGGTCATCACCCCGCACGTGGAATTCCTCGAGTCATTGCTCACCGGTTCCGGGCAGGACCTGGACCTGCGCACCTTCAAGGTCATCGATCCGCTCTCCGGCCGTCAGATGGGGCTGCGTGCCGATATCACCCCGCAGGTGGCTCGCGTCGATGCGCATACCCTGCGTCGTGAAGGGCCGAGCCGGCTCTGCTACGCCGGCAGCGTGCTGCATGCCAAGCCGCAGGCGCTTTCCACCTCGCGCAGCCCCATTCAGCTCGGTGCAGAACTGTACGGTGATGCGTCTGCGTCCAGCGATCTCGAGGTCATCAGCCTGATGCTGGAAATGCTCGAGCTGGCCGATGTGCCCGACGTGCACATGGACCTCGGTCATGTGGGCATCTATCGCGGCCTGGCAAAGGCGGCCGCACTGAGTGGCGAGGCCGAGCAGCGCCTGTTCGACGCGCTGCAGCGCAAGGCCATGGACGAGATCGAGCAGTTGACCGCGGCGCTTGATCCAGCCCTCGCCTCGATGCTTCGCGCGCTGGCGCGTCTGTGTGGTGGGCGTGAGACGCTCGACGACGCTCGGCATGCGCTGGCCGCTGCGCCCGCGGACGTACAGGCGGCGCTGGAAACCCTGGCGACGGTGGCCGACCAGCTCGCGCTGCGCTATCCGCAGGTGCCGTTGTACTTCGATTTGGGCGAATTGCGTGGCTATCACTACCATACTGGAATGGTGTTCGCCGCGTTCGTGCCGGGCGTGGGGCAGTCGATCGCCCAGGGCGGGCGGTACGACGACATCGGTGCCGATTTCGGCCGTGCGCGCCCGGCGACAGGCTTCTCCACCGATCTGAAAACGCTGGTCGGTCTGGGTAACGCCGATCTGACCACGCCGGTTGCCGGAATCTGGGCGCCACACGGCGACGAGTCCGGCCTCTGGGGTGCGATTCGCGATCTGCGCCGCCAGGGTGAGCGGGTGGTGCAGGCGCTGGACGGCCAGTCGCAAGCCGATGCCGCGCAGTTGGGCTGTGATCGGCAGCTGCAGTTGAGTAATGGTATCTGGACGGTGGCTTCGCTGGCGTCCTGATGGCTATGGCGCCGCATGCTCGCGGCGCCGGCCAGGTTTCGATTATCGCCGGTTGCGGCCGGCATGCTTCGCCGAAGAGGACAAAGGGTTATGGGTAAGAATGTCGTGGTCCTGGGCACCCAGTGGGGTGATGAGGGCAAGGGCAAGATCGTCGATCTGCTGACCGATCAGGCGGCTGCGGTCGTGCGTTACCAGGGCGGCCACAATGCCGGTCATACCCTGGTCATCGACGGTGAGAAGACCGTGCTGCACCTGATCCCGTCCGGCATCCTGCGTGACAACGTGCAGTGCCTGATCGGCAATGGCGTAGTGGTCGCGCCCGATGCGCTGCTGCGGGAAATCACCAAGCTGGAAGAGAAGGGTGTGCCGGTGCGCGAGCGCCTGCGCATCAGCCCGTCCTGCACCCTGATCCTGCCCTACCATGTGGCGCTGGACCAGGCCCGTGAGGCGTCGCGCTCGGAAGGCAAGATCGGCACTACCGGCCGCGGCATCGGTCCGGCCTACGAGGATAAGGTGGCGCGTCGCGGCTTGCGCATTGGCGACCTGTTCAATCCGGAGCGCTTCACGGTCAAGCTGCGCGAACTGCTGGACTACCACAACTTCGTGCTGCAGAACTTCTACAAGGTCGAGCCGGTTGATTTCCAGAAGACTCTCGACGAGGCCCTCGGCTACGCCGAAATCCTCAAGCCGCTGATCACCGATGTCACCGCCCGTCTGCACCAGCTGCGCAAGCAGGGTGCCTGCATTATGTTCGAAGGTGCGCAGGGCTCGCTGCTGGACATCGATCACGGCACCTATCCGTACGTGACCAGCTCCAGCACAACGGCTGGCGGCACGGCAACCGGTTCCGGCTTCGGTCCGCTGTACCTGGACTACATCCTCGGCATCACCAAGGCCTACACCACTCGTGTGGGCTCCGGTCCGTTCCCCACCGAGCTGTTCGATGACGTCGGCGCCCGCCTGGCCGAGCGTGGTCATGAGTTCGGCTCGACCACCGGGCGTGCGCGTCGTTGCGGCTGGTTCGATGCCGTCATCCTGCGCCGTGCCATCGAGATCAACAGCATCTCCGGGATCTGCCTGACCAAGCTCGACGTGCTCGACGGGCTGGAGACCATCCGCATCTGCGTCGGCTACAAGGATCGCAATGGCGAAGTGTTGGTCGATGCGCCGACCGATGCCGACAGCTACGACGGTCTGCAGCCGGTGTACGAGGACATGCCGGGTTGGAGCGAGTCGACCGTTGGCGCCAAAAGTCTTGACGAGCTGCCGGCCAATGCTCGCGCTTACATCAAGCGACTGGAAGAGCTGATCGAGGCGCCAGTGGATATCATCTCCACCGGTCCGGACCGCAATGAGACCATCGTGTTGCGTCATCCGTACGCCTGATAGCGCGCATGGTATAAAGACCGCCTTCGGGCGGTCTTTTCCTGTCTGGAGCTGGCGACAGCGCGAGTCTGGGTCGACAGGGATTTTTATCGGGCTGAAACGAAAAAACCGAGCCAGGGGCTCGGTTTTTTCTTGAAGAGTGGTGCCCAGGAGAAGACTCGAACTTCCACGGTGTTGCCACCGCTAGGACCTGAACCTAGTGCGTCTACCAATTCCGCCACCTGGGCACATTGCGATGATTGCTCACCGACTTTTTGCCATTTTGCCGATTCACATCGGCCGAAGTCGGCAATCTTCGTTACTGCCTGAGACACGCATCGATGATGCGGGTTTCATTTGAAGAGTGGTGCCCAGGAGAAGACTCGAACTTCCACGGTGTTGCCACCGCTAGGACCTGAACCTAGTGCGTCTACCAATTCCGCCACCTGGGCACGAGAAACGATGATACTTGGCCGTTTCCGTGTTACAACGTCTGCCAGACATTGTGGGCGCGAACTATACGGCCGAGGTTTGGCCTTGTAAACCCCTGATGGCGAAAAATAATTCGCATGAAAGCTGCCGTCCGGCAGCGATTCGCGCTTCAATAGAAAAAGGGCGTTCTGCCTCTATAAATGAATGAAAGGTGACATCTCTTAATGGCCGATTGGCAATCCCTCGATCCCGAGGCCGCTCGTGAAGCGGAAAAGTACGAAAACCCTATTCCCAGCCGTGAGCTGATTCTTCAGCATCTCGGCGAACGTGGCTCGCCAGCTGCCCGTGAAGAGCTGGTGGAAGAGTTCGGGCTGGAGTCCGACGAAGATATCGAAGCGCTGCGTCGCCGCCTGCGTGCGATGGAGCGAGACGGCCAGCTGATCTACACCCGGCGCGGCACCTATGCCCCGGTGGACAAGCTGGACCTGGTCTGCGGGCGCGTCAGCGGCCATCGTGACGGTTTTGGCTTCCTCATCCCCGATGATGGCAGCGACGACCTGTTCCTCAGCCCGGCGCAGATGCGCCTGGTGTTCGATGGTGACCGCTGTCTGGCGCGTGTCGCGGGCCTCGATCGCCGTGGGCGCCGCGAAGGCGCCATCGTCGAGGTGATCAGCCGCGCTCACGAGAGCATCGTGGGCCGTTATCACATCGAGAGCGATGTCGGTTTCGTCGTTCCGGACAACCCCAAGATTCAGCAGGAAGTGCTGGTCACGCCCGGGCGGGCGCTGGATGCCAAGCCGGGTCAGTTCGTCGAGGTAAAGATCACTCACTGGCCGACGCAGCGCTTCCAGCCGCAGGGCGATATCGTCGAGGTGATCGGCAACTACATGGCGCCGGGCATGGAGATCGACGTCGCGCTGCGCAGCTTCGATATTCCGCACGTATGGCCCGAGGCGGTGCTCAAGGAGGCTGCGCGGCTCAAGCCCGAGGTGGAGGAAAAGGACAAGCACAAGCGCGTCGACCTGCGCCATCTGCCGTTCGTCACCATCGATGGCGAGGATGCCCGGGACTTCGACGATGCGGTCTACTGCGAGAAACCGGGCGGCTGGAAGCTGCTGACCGGCGGGTTCCGTCTGTATGTGGCCATTGCCGATGTGTCGCACTATGTGAAGGTGGACTCGGCGCTCGACAAGGAAGCTGTGGTTCGCGGCAACTCGGTGTACTTCCCCGAGCGCGTGGTGCCGATGCTGCCCGAGGAGCTGTCCAACGGTCTCTGCTCGCTGAATCCCCATGTCGATCGTCTGGCCATGGTCTGCGAGATCACCCTGAGCAAGTCGGGGAAGATGACCGACTACCAGTTCTACGAAGCGGTGATCCACTCCCATGCACGGCTGACCTACAACAAGGTCAGCGCGATGCTGGAGCAGCCCAAGTCTGCCGAAGGCAAGCGGCTGAGCGCCGAGTACGCCGAAGTGCTACCGCACCTCAAGCAGCTCTATTCGCTTTATAAGGTGCTGCTCAAGGCGCGCCATACCCGCGGTGCGATCGATTTCGAGACTCAGGAAACCCGCATCGTCTTCGGTACCGATCGCAAGATCGCCGCGATCAAGCCCACCGAGCGCAACGATGCGCACAAGCTGATCGAGGAGTGCATGCTCTGCGCCAACGTCGCCACCGCGGCGTTCCTGCAGAAGCATGAGATCCCGGCACTGTATCGCGTGCACGACGCACCGCCGCTGGAGCGTCAGGAGAAGCTGCGCGCCTTCCTCGGTGAGCTGGGGCTTTCCCTGCACAAGGGCAAGGAGGGGCCGACGCCCAAGGATTACCAGGCGCTGCTGGAGAAGATCCAGGGGCGTCCGGATTTTCACGTGATCCAGACGGTGATGCTGCGCTCGCTGAGCCAGGCGGTCTACAGTGCCGAGAACCATGGTCACTTCGGTCTGAACTACGAAGCCTATGCGCACTTCACTTCGCCGATCCGGCGCTATCCGGATCTGCTGGTGCATCGCGCCATTCGCAGCGTCATCCGGTCCCGGCGAGACACGCCGCACGTGCGGCGTGAAGGCGCCCCGAGCATGCCCAAGGCGCGCATCTACCCGTATGACGAGGCGGCGCTGGAGCAACTGGGCGAACAGTGTTCGATGACCGAGCGGCGCGCCGACGAGGCCACTCGCGACGTGGTCAACTGGCTCAAGTGCGAGTTCATGAAGGATCGCGTCGGCGAGACCTTCCCCGGTGTGATCACCGCGGTCACCGGCTTCGGCCTGTTCGTCGAGCTGACCGACATCTATGTCGAGGGCCTGGTGCATGTCACGGCGATGCCGGGCGACTACTACCACTTCGACCCGCTGCATCACCGTCTCTCCGGTGAGCGTAGCGGTCGCAGTTTCCGCCTTGGCGACAGCGTCGAGGTGCGTGTCATGCGCGTCGACCTGGATGAACGCAAGATCGACTTCGAGCTGATCGCCGGTGGCAGCAAGACAGCTGGCCAGCGTGACAGCGGCGAGCGCGGCCGTGAGCCGGGTAACGCCGATATCCGCAAGAGCCGTGAGCTGAAGCAGGCATTGATGGCCGAAGCCAAGTCGGGCGGCCGCAAGGGCAAGGCCGACAAGGCAGGCGGCAGCAAGTCCAGGTCCGGCGCATCCAAGCCGAAGTCCGCTGGCAAGCCGGCCGAGAAGTCGCCAGCCTCCAGCGGTGGTCCCAGAAAGCGCAAGGCCAAGTCATGAGTCAGCTGGAAAAGATCTATGGCCTGCACGCCGTGGAAGCGTTGCTGCGCCATCATCCCAAGCGCGTCAAGCAGGTATGGCTGGCCGAAGGCCGGGGCGACCCGCGTGTGCAGGTACTGATCGAACTGGCCGCGCAGGCGCGGGTCAGTGTCGGCCAGTGCGAGCGCCGCGAGATGGATGCCTGGGTCGAGGGCGTGCATCAGGGCGTGGTGGCCGACGTCAGCCCGAGTCAGGTGTGGGGTGAGGCGATGCTCGACGAGCTGCTCGATCGCGCCGAAGGCCCGCCATTGCTGCTGGTGCTCGACGGGGTGACCGATCCGCACAACCTCGGCGCCTGTCTGCGTACGGCCGACGCGGCCGGCGCGCTGGCGGTGATTGTGCCAAAGGACAAGTCCGCCACCCTCAATGCCACGGTGCGCAAGGTGGCCTGTGGTGCCGCCGAGGTGATTCCGTTGGTGGCGGTCACCAACCTGGCGCGCACCCTGGAAAAGTTGCAGCAGAAAGGGTTGTGGGTCGTCGGAACCGCTGGCGAGGCTGAGCAGTCGCTCTATGCGCAGGACCTCACCGGCCCCATCGTGCTCGTCATGGGCGCCGAAGGGCGCGGGATGCGTCGACTGACCCGCGAGCACTGCGACTATCTGGTGCGCCTGCCCATGGCCGGAAGCGTCAGCAGCCTCAACGTATCGGTTGCCACCGGTGTCTGCCTGTTCGAAGCGCTACGTCAGCGTGGGCGGGGTGCGGCGACCGATTGATCCCGGACCGATCCTTCCGGTTCGTTCGGAAACCGACTGACCTTTTTGTGGTCAATCGCTGTCACAGGCTGGTTCGCCGGATAGCGTCTTTTCATCATATTGCTTGAGGGCTCCAGACTCGGAGCCTTGCTGGGTTCGTTACGCGGCGTCAGGCTCGTACCATGGAGGTTGTATGCAGCAGCGCCCGTCTTTTGAAAGCCTGTTCCGGCTGTCGCCGAACGCCTATGTTCTGCTCGACCGCGATCTGGTCATCCTGGATGCCAACGCGGCCTACCTGGCCCTGACCGGCCGCAGGCTGGAGGAGATCCAGGGGCAGCGCCTTCACGAAGCGTTCGCAGCAGACCCGCTCAGCCCCGAGACGACTCGTGTGCAGGAGCTGCTCGACTCCTTTGCCCGCGTGCTCAGCCGCAAGGCCATCGATACGCTGCCGGTAATCCGTTATTCCATCGCCCGCCACACGCCGCTCGGGTCTGTCTACGAGGATCGCTACTGGAGCGCCACGCACACGCCGATCCTGGATGAGCAGGGCGAAGTCGTGGCCATCCTGCAGCACACCTCCGACATCACCGAGCTGCAGGCCATGAAGGATTCGCTGAAGCAGGCTGCCGGGCATCAGCCTGTGCAGCAGCTCGAGCAAGGCGTCATGTCCCGCGCCAGGCTGCTGCAATCCGAGGGCGAGCAGTTGCGGCGCCTCTTCGCGCAGGCGCCTGGATTCGTCTGTTTCCTGCGCGGACCGAGTCACGTCTACGAACTGGTCAACGATGCATACCGAGAGGTGACCGGGCATCGCCAGCTGCTGGGCAAGACGGTTCGCGAGGGCCTGCCCGAAGTTGTCGACCAGGGGCTGATCGACCTGCTGGACGAGGTCTACCGCACCGGGCAATCCTACATCGGCAAGCGCGTGTCGCTGTTTCTCAAGCGCCAAGCGGACCGGGAGCCGGAAGAGACGATTCTGGACTTCGTGCTGCAGCCGATCATCGAGAACGAGGGCAACGTCACCGGCATCTTCGTGCAGGGGCAGGATGTAACCGAGCAGCAGCGCAACGAAACGGAATTGCAGCGCTATCGTGAACATCTCGAGGAGCTGGTGCGCGAGCGAACCCTGGCGCTAGAGCAGAGCGAGGCGGAGCGGCAGGTCGCCGAACAGGCTCTGCAGCAGGCGCAGCGGCTGGAGGCGGTGGGCAAGCTGACCGGCGGCATCGCGCACGATTTCAACAACATGTTGCAGATCATCGGTGGCAACCTGCAGCTGCTGCGTCGCAGCCTCGGTGGCGACGAGACCGCTGCCCGGCGTCTGGATTCGGCCGTCAGCGGCGTGGAGAAAGGCGCCCGGCTGGCTTCGCAGTTGCTAGCCTTCGCCAGTCGTCAGCCATTGCTGCCAAGGCAGGTGCATCTGCCCCAGCTGCTCGAGCAGATGCATGAATTGCTCAACGGCGCGTTGGGTTCGGCCGTACAGCTGGAGCTGGAAGTGCTCGGCCAGCCCTGGCCGGTGTTTGTCGATGTCGGCAATCTGCAGAGCGTGGTGCTGAATCTGGCCGCGAATGCGCGTGATGCGATGTCTGGCAGCGGCCGCGTGGTGCTGCGCCTGGAGAATCGTCTGATCGCTGCTGATGCCCCGTCGGGGCAGGGCGGCGACTATGTGCTGCTCAGCGTGATCGATGAAGGCAGCGGCATGAGCGAGGACGTCCGCGCCCGGGCGTTCGAGCCCTTCTTCACTACCAAGCAGGCGAGCAACGCGTCCGGCCTCGGGCTGAGCATGGTCTATGGCTTCGTCAAGCAGAGCGGCGGTTTCGTCAGCCTGGAAAGCGGCGAGCGCGGAGGCACCACCGTGCGTGTGCATCTGCCCCGTCATATTGACGAGCAGGCATGCGCGGCTGATGGGGAGCTTCCGGCTGAACCAACGCCAGCGTCTGCGGGCGCGCCGTCCTCTTCCGGGGCTGTCGCGCCAGAGGCCGATGGCGGTGCGCTCAAGATTCTCTTCGTCGAGGACGATCCCACGCTGCGCATGCTGACCGGCGAGGTGATGATGGAACTCGGTCATGATGTCGTGGCCAGCGAGACAGCCGAGGAAGCGCTCGAGGCGCTCGCGCGGGAGCCGTTCGACGTGCTGCTGACCGATGTCGGTCTGGCCGGCATGAGTGGCATCGACCTGGCGCGCGAGGCGGCGACGCGGCATCCGCGACTGTCCGTGGTGATCGCCTCGGGCTACGCCGTCAATGCTTCGGACGTCGGCGTCGAGCGGTTGCGCACCATGCTCAAACCCTACGATATCCACCAGGTGCGCGAGCTGCTCGACGGCATTCGCGCCGAGCGCGAGGCGCTACGTGGCTGATTACCACGTGCTGGTCAAATAATCACCAGTTTGCCTTGCGCCGCTGTTGCCCCTTCTCTAGAATGGCGCCCCTTGCCTGGATGGCAGGCGTTTGCGCGCCTTTCTGCAAGCAAGACAACAAGTCATTCACTCCTTGCCTGACCGCATCGTCGGCAGGCTGCAACCCGTAAGGAGCAGTTATGCGTCATTACGAAATCATCTTTCTGGTTCACCCGGACCAGAGCGAGCAGGTCGGCGGCATGGTGGAGCGTTACACCAAGCTGATCGAAGAAGACGGTGGCAAGATCCATCGTCTGGAAGACTGGGGCCGTCGTCAGCTGGCTTATGCCATCAACAACGTGCACAAGGCTCACTATGTGATGCTGAACGTCGAGTGCAGCGGCAAGGCCCTGGCCGAGCTGGAAGACAACTTCCGCTACAACGACGCCGTCATCCGCAACCTGATCATTCGTCGCGACGAAGCCGTGACCGAGCAGTCCGAAATGCTCAAGGCCGAGGAAAACCGTAGCGAGCGCCGCGAGCGTCGTGATCGCCCTGACAACACTGACGGCTCCAACGAGAACGACAGTGACAGCGATAACAACGCTGACGAGTAATCCACGGATCTATTGAGGAGCCTATTTCATGGCACGTTTTTTCCGTCGTCGTAAGTTCTGCCGCTTCACCGCCGAAGGCGTGAAAGAGATCGATTACAAGGATCTCAACACCCTGAAGGCCTACATCTCCGAGACCGGCAAGATCGTTCCTAGCCGCATCACCGGAACCAAGGCACGTTATCAGCGTCAGCTGGCCACCGCTATCAAGCGCGCCCGCTACCTGGCCCTGCTGCCCTACACCGACAGCCACGGCCGTTGATCCGGCTGGTCGACAGAAGTAAAGGATAGATCGCATGCGCGCCCTGGCTGAGTTCATCATGCGCGGCCGCATGCAGGCCATCTTCGTGGTGGCCGGTGCTGCGGCACTGCCCATGTTGTTCTGGCTGAGCGCTGCCGCAGGCAGTCTCGTGCTGCTGCGACGCGGGCTGAACGATGCGTTGAGTGTGCTGGTCTGGGCGGTGATACCGGCCCTGGCCTGGTGGTACTTCGGCGATCCGCGAACCCTGCTGGTACTGCTCGGTTCGCTGGGGCTGGCGCTCCTACTGCGCAGTCATGCGTCGTGGGTGCGAGTGATGGTATGTAGCGTGGGCCTCGGACTGCTGTATGTCTGGGCGCTCGGTGCGGTGTTCGGCGAGCCGATTGCGGCGCTGGCCAGCGAACTGCAGAAAGTGTTGCCCGACGCGCTGTCGGGGGCCTATCAGCAGCTTTCGGTGGAAGAGCGCGGGCGTCTGGAGTCGCTGTTGGTGCCCGTGCTGACCGGCCTGCTGGCCGCGTTGCTGCAGATCGTCACCCTGCTGAGCCTGATGCTGGGGCGCTACTGGCAGGCCGCGCTGTACAACCCGGGTGGTTTCGGCAGCGAGTTTCGTGCGCTGCGGTTTCCGCCGATGCTGGCGATGCTGCTGTTGGTGGGCATGCTGCTGGGGCCGAATCTCGGTGCACAGCTGGCCGTGCTGACGCCGCTGTGCAGTGTGCCGCTGGTGTTCGCCGGTCTCGCGCTGATGCACGGACTGGTGGCTCAGGGGCGCCTGCCGCGGTTCTGGCTGGTGGGGCTGTACGTCACGCTGGTGCTGTTCATGCAGTTGATTTATCCGCTACTGGCCGTTTTGGCCATTGTCGACAGTCTGTTTGATTTTCGTGGTCGCGCGGCCGGCAAGAACGGCGCGGGACCTGCGAACGGTGAAGGTTAAAAGTTAAGAGGTAAGACTCAAATGGAAGTCATCCTGCTGGAAAAGATCGCCAACCTGGGCAACCTGGGCGACAAGGTAAACGTCAAGGCCGGTTACGGCCGTAACTACCTGCTGCCGCAAGGCAAGGCTACCGCTGCGACCCCGGCCAACATCGCCGAGTTCGAAGCCCGCCGCGCCGAGCTGGAAAAAGCTGCTGCCGAGAAGAAGGCTTCTGCCGAAACTCGCGCTGCTCAGCTGGCCGAACTGGAAGTCACCATCACCGCTACCGCGGGCGATGAGGGCAAGCTGTTCGGTTCCATCGGCACTGCCGACATCGCCGATGCCCTGACCGCCTCCGGCGTCGAAGTGGCCAAGAGCGAAGTTCGTCTGCCGAACGGCACCATTCGCCAGACCGGCGAATACGACGTGGCTGTGCACCTGCACACCGACGTCGAAGCGACCGTCAAGCTGATCGTCGTAGCCGGCTAAGCCGTCGTCTGGCACCGCTGGTGCCTGACGAGTAACATCGGGCACGTTTCCGCGCGAGTGGAACGTGCCCTTTGTTTTTTCCGTAGTTTCGAATTTCGAGTGCCATGAACGACATCAGTGTCCCCCAGCAGTACGATCTGGAAACCGCCGCGCTCAAGGTGCCGCCACACTCCATCGAGGCTGAGCAGGCGGTGCTTGGCGGTCTGATGCTGGACAACAATGCCTGGGAGCGCGTGCTTGACCAGGTATCCGACGGCGACTTCTATCGCCACGATCATCGCCTCATCTTCCGCGCCATCTTCGCCCTGGCCGAACGCAACTCGCCGTTCGACGTGGTCACCCTGTCCGAACAGCTGGACAAGGAGGGGCACCTGTCCCAGGTCGGCGGCCTCGCCTATCTCGGCGAACTGGCCAAGAACACACCGTCGGTTGCGAACATCAAGGCGTACGCGCAGATCATTCGTGAGCGGGCGACGCTGCGCCAGCTGATCGGCATCAGCAACGAGATCGCCGACAGCGCCTATGCCCCGCAGGGCCGCACCGGCGAGGAGATCCTCGACGAAGCCGAGCGACTGATCTTCCAGATTGCCGAAGCGCGACCGAAGACCGGTGGGCCGATCGGCATCAACGACATTCTGGTCAAGGCCATCGACCGCATCGACACCCTGTTCAATGCTGGCGAGGCGATCACCGGCCTGTCCACCGGTTTCACCGATCTGGACGAAGCCACCAGCGGCCTGCAGCCGGCCGACCTGATCATCGTTGCCGGCCGTCCGTCCATGGGCAAGACCACCTTCGCCATGAACCTGGTGGAAAACGCCGTGCTGCGTACCGACAAGGCGGTGCTGGTGTTCTCTCTGGAAATGCCCGCCGACTCTATCGTCATTCGTATGCTCGCTTCGCTCGGACGCATCGACCAGACCAAGGTTCGCGCCGGTAAGCTCGATGACGATGACTGGCCGCGACTGACCTCGGCCGTCAACCTGCTCAACGATCGCAAGCTGTTCATCGACGATACCGCTGGCATCAGCCCCTCGGAGATGCGTGCGCGGACCCGCCGCCTGGCCCGCGAGCACGGCGAGATCGCGCTGATCATGGTCGACTACCTGCAGCTGATGCAGATTCCAGGGTCCAGCGGCGACAGCCGGGTCAACGAGATTTCCGAAATCTCGCGCTCGCTAAAGGGCCTGGCGAAGGAATTCAACTGTCCGGTGATCGCTCTGTCGCAGCTCAACCGCTCGCTGGAGCAGCGACCCAACAAGCGCCCGGTGAACTCAGACCTTCGTGAGTCGGGGGCGATCGAGCAGGACGCGGACATCATCATGTTCGTCTACCGCGACGAGGTGTATCACCCGGAAACCGAGTACAAGGGCGTCGCCGAGATCATCATCGGCAAGCAGCGGAACGGCCCGATCGGCACCACCCGGCTGGCCTTCCTCGGCAAGTACTCGCGCTTCGAGAACCTCGCGCCGGGCAGCTATCAGTTCGACGACGACTAGTTGTCCGCCTCGCTCGGCGTCGGGGCAGGGTGTCGTCCATGCCCCTCGCCGAGTTCCGGTCTGCACGGTCGTGCCGAGCGGAGTAAGATTCCAGCCTCACCCGCCGTTGTACAGGAACAGTCCCATGCGTCCGCTGGTTGCCACGGTCGACCTGACCGCGCTTCGTCACAACTACCTGCTCGCCAAACAATGCGCACCCCAGCGCAAGGCCTTCGCCGTGGTCAAGGCCAACGCCTATGGCCATGGTGCGCCAGAGGCGGTAACGGCATTGCGCGAGATTGCCGATGGTTTCGCCGTGGCCTGCCTGGAAGAGGCGGAGGTGATTCGCGGATGCGCACCCGAAGCGCGCATCCTGCTGCTGGAAGGCTGCTTCGAGCCATCCGAGTATCTGCGCGCGGCCGAGCTGGGGCTGGACATCGCCGTTCAGGACTCGCGCCAGGCCGACTGGCTGCTGGCCGCCGACCTGGCGCGGCCATTGAACGTCTGGCTCAAGCTGGATTCGGGCATGCACCGGCTGGGCTTCAGCGTGGACGGCCTGCGCGAGTGTCACGCGCGGCTCAAGGGAGCGGCCCAGGTCGGCGAACTCAATCTGATCAGTCACTTCGCCTGCGCCGACGAGCGTGGCCATGCGCTGACCGAAACCCAGCTGGAGCGCTACGCAGAGCTGCTGGAGCTCCCGTTCGAGCACTGTTCGCTGGCCAATTCCGCCGCCGTGCTGACCCTGCCGCAGGCGCATATGGCCTGGATCCGGCCTGGCATCATGCTCTACGGTGCGACGCCATTCGCCGAGCTGAGCGCCCGGGAGCTTGGACTGAAACCTGTGATGACGCTGACCGGCGCGCTGATCGCGGTGCGCGACGTGCCCGTGGGTGAAAGCGTTGGCTACGGTGCGAGCTGGGTGGCGCAGCGTCCTTCGCGTATCGGCACTGTCAGCTGCGGCTATGCCGATGGTTATCCGCGTACCGCGCCTTCCGGCACCTCGGTAGTGATCCATGGGCAGCGCGTGCCGCTGGCCGGGCGGGTGTCGATGGACATGCTCGCCGTGGATCTGACCGACCTGCCGCAGGCGCAGCTCGGCGACGCGGTGGAGCTGTGGGGAGCACAGATGCCTATCGATGAGCTCGCCCAGGCCTGCGGCACTATCGGCTACGAGCTGCTGACCAAGGTGACCGGGCGGGTGCCGCGCCGTTACATCGGCTGATCGGCCGGCGCGCGGCCGTCCTGCTGGACCCAGCTCGCCCGGCCCTGCTGTTTGGCGCGGTAGAGCGCCTCGTCAGCGGCCTTGTAGAGCCGGCTGAACTCCTCGGCATGGTGCGGAAAGAACGCGGCGCCGACGCTCACGGTCACCGCCAGGCTGGTGCCCCGGTAAGGCACCGGCAACGACAGCTCGTGCAACAGGCGTTCGGCGACCTGCCCGGCATCCTGTTCAACGGTTGCCCCGGTCAGCAGTATCGCGAATTCATCCCCGCCCAGCCGGGCTGCCATGTCGCTGCTACGCACCAGGCCGCGCAGTCGCTGGCCCAGTGTGCGCAACAGGAGATCACCGGCATCGTGGCCGTGGCCGTCGTTGATCGGCTTGAAGTGGTCCAGATCGATCAGTAGCAGCGCAATCGACTCACCGCGCAGCGCGGCCTCGGCGATGGCGGCTTCGACGCGCTCGATGAGGTAGCGGCGATTGGGCAGTTCGGTCAGCGGGTCGTGGAAGGCGGCCTGTTTGAGCTCGATTTCCCGTTCGCTGAGGTCCCGGTTGGCCTGTGCCAGCTCGGCGGTACGCGCCTCCACCGCCAGGCTGAGTTGTTCGGCGCTGGCCTGGACCTGCTTCAGTCGCGCGGACTTCTCCCGGTCGGCATGCTCCAGCGCCGCCGCCCGCTCCTGCTTGAGTATCTGGATGCGCGAGGCCAGGGCGAAGGAGAACAGAATGGATTCGGCCGCCACCGCCAGCGGAAAGACGTAGCCGCTCCAGGCCGCCGGCTGAATCACGCCGGTGGCGCGTAGCAACAGCAGGTTGACGCTGCCCAGGATCACGCCGAAGCCGCAGAGATAGAGCAGGGCGGGAAAGTAACCCTGGCGCCAGCGGCGGAACGAGGCCCAGAGCGAGGCCGGGATCGCGGTCAGGGCCAGCGCGACGAAGACCCAGGCGCCGAACGCGCGCAGCCCGAAGATGTTGAGCAGCACGGCCGTGACATAGAGGCACAGGGCGAAGGTCAGCAGGCGATGGGCCCAGGGCACGAAACGGCGGGTCTGCAGCAGGGTCTGGGTGAAGCGGCAGGCGCTGAAGCCCCAGAGCGCCGGGATGCTGATGCGATCCAGCCAGAAGGGCACCGGTCCGTTCGGCCAGAGGTACTGAAAGCCGTGTCCGGTCATGCCGAGGATCATCAGCAGCGCGCCGCTGGTGGTCATCACGTACCAGAAATAGGCGGTATCGCGCAGGCTGAGGAAGATGAACAGGTTGTACAGCAGCATGGCCAGGATCAGGCCATAGATCAGGCCGAGAAACAGGTTCTCGCCCACTGCCTGCTCCTGCAGGGCGTCGAGCTGCCAGACCTTGAGCGGAAAGGAGTTGCCGGCCGGATCGTAGCTGCGCAGATAAAAGGTCAGCGGGCGCTGGTCGCTAAGCTCCGGCAGGCGGAACAGCATGCGCCGGTAGGCGTGGTCGCGCCCTTCGTGAAAGCCGACCAGCTCGCCGGATTGACGCTCGGTCCAGCCACCGTTGCCGTCCGGCAAATAGATGCGCAGGTCTTTCAGGGTCACCGAGCCAACTTCCAGCCACCATCGAGACGGCGCGTCGCTGGCCCGCTGCAGCGTGACCCGAACCCACCAGGGGTGCGGGCTCTGGCCGACGCTGGCCTTGCCCTGCGACGGCTGAAAGCGCGCCTGCACCTCAGGGCGTTGCAGGTCCGTCACCTTCAACTCGGCGCCGGGATCCATCAGCAGTTCCACATGGGCATTCAGACTTCGGCCGCTGTCATGCACGCCGATCAGGGCGGTATCGGCATGGGCTGGCAAGAGCGTGCCTAGGCACAGCAGCAGGGCAAGGAGGACGGCGTGCACCAGGATCTCCCGGGCTCGATGCGTGGGTCGGGTGGCGCGAGTATAGCGGGAGGCGAAAGCGCAGCGCGCGCCTGTCGCCAAGGTCGATAAAGACCCTGCACGCTGGTCGGACTTGGTTATTTTTTGTGCTATATTCCGCGCCCGTTTTCGTTGCCCCGGTTTTCCGCCATGCACGCCGTCAAGCCACTGTTCGACTATCCCAAGTACTGGGCCGAGTGTTTCGGTCCGGCGCCATTCCTGCCGATGAGCAGGGAGGAGATGGATCAGCTCGGCTGGGACTCGTGCGACATCATCATCGTCACGGGTGATGCCTATGTCGATCATCCGTCCTTCGGCATGGCGATCATCGGTCGTCTGCTCGAGGCGCAGGGCTTTCGCGTGGGCATCATCAGCCAGCCGGACTGGCAGAGCAAAGACGACTTCATGAAGCTCGGCGAGCCGAATCTGTTCTTCGGCGTCGCGGCCGGCAACATGGACTCGATGATCAATCGCTACACCGCCGATCGCAAGGTCCGCTCCGATGACGCCTATACCCCGGGTGGTCTGGCCGGCAAGCGGCCGGATCGCGCCAGCCTGGTCTATAGCCAGCGCTGCAAGGAGGCCTACAAACATGTGCCGGTGGTGCTCGGCGGCATCGAGGCCTCGCTGCGCCGCATCGCTCATTACGACTACTGGTCGGACAAGGTGCGCCGCTCGATCCTGATGGACGCCACCGCGGACATCCTGCTCTACGGCAATGCCGAGCGCGCCATCGTCGAGGTAGCGCAGCGCCTGGCGCGTGGCGAGCCGGTTGAAGCGATCACCGACGTGCGCGGCACCGCGTTCATTCGCAAGGACACACCCGAAGGCTGGTTCGAAATCGACTCCACTCGCATCGACCGCCCGGGCAAGATCGACAAGATCATCAACCCCTACGTCAACACGCAGGACCTGTCCGCCTGCGCCATCGAGAAGGACAAGGGGCCGCAAGACGACCCGAACGAAGCCCGGCCGGTTGAGCTGCTGCCGCACCCGAAGCTGGAGCGTGACCGCACGGTGATCCGTCTGCCGTCCTTCGAAAAGGTGCGCAACGATCCGGCGCTGTACGCCCACGCCAACCGGGTGCTGCACCTGGAAACCAACCCAGGCAACGCCCGCGCGCTGGTGCAGCGTCACGACGACCGTGAGCTGTGGCTCAATCCGCCGCCGATTCCGCTGACCACCGAGGAAATGGACTACGTGTTCGCCGCGCCCTATGCGCGCGTGCCGCACCCGGCATACAACGGCGCGAAGATTCCCGCCTACGAAATGATCCGCTTCTCGGTGAACATCATGCGCGGCTGCTTCGGCGGCTGTACCTTCTGCTCGATCACCGAGCACGAGGGGCGCATCATCCAGAGCCGTTCCCACGAGTCGATCCTGCACGAGATCGAGGAGATGAAGAACGTGCCGGGCTTTACCGGCGTGGTCTCCGATCTCGGCGGGCCGACTGCCAACATGTATCGCCTGGCCTGCAAGAGCCACGAAATCGAGAAGCACTGCCGCAAGCCGTCCTGCGTGTTCCCCGGCATCTGCGAGAACCTCAATACCGATCACAGCTCGCTGATCGAGCTGTACCGCAAGGCGCGTGCACTGCCGGGCGTGAAGAAGATCCTGATCGCCTCCGGCCTGCGCTACGACCTCGCCGTCGAGTCGCCGGAGTACGTCAAGGAGCTGGTCACCCACCATGTCGGCGGTTACCTGAAGATCGCGCCGGAGCACACCGAGCGTGGTCCGCTGGACAAGATGATGAAGCCGGGCATCGGCACCTATGACCGCTTCAAGCGCATGTTCGAGAAGTACTCGAAAGAGGCGGGCAAGGAGCAGTACCTGATCCCGTACTTCATTGCCGCGCATCCGGGCACGACCGACGAGGATATGCTCAACCTGGCACTGTGGCTCAAGGCCAACGGCTTCCGCGCAGACCAGGTGCAGGCCTTCTATCCCTCGCCAATGGCCACCGCCACCGCGATGTACCACAGCGGCAAGAACCCGCTGCGCAAGGTGACCTACAAGAGCGAGGGTGTGACCATCGTCAAGAGCGAGGAGCAGCGTCGCCTGCACAAGGCCTTCCTGCGCTATCACGACCCCAAGGGCTGGCCGCTCTTGCGCGAGGCTCTGATTCGCATGGGTCGCGCCGACCTGATCGGCAGCGGCAAGCACCAGCTGATTCCGGCGCACCAGCCGGCGGTGGACGGCTACCAGAGCGCGCGACGCAAGAACTCCACGCCGGTCGGCAGCAAGAAGGCCGGGCAGGGTGGCAAGATCCTCACCCAGCACAACGGCTTGCCGCCACGCAGCCACGACGGCAACGCCTGGGACAAGCGCGAGCAGGCCAAGGCCGCCGCCGAGGCGCGGCGCAAGGCGGCCAACGGTGGCAAGCCCGCCGGCAAGGGCCGCAAGCCGCAGCGTCCGGTCGCGCCGCGCTAGCGGGGCATCGTCTGGAGCGCCCATCGGCAAGCGCGCCGGCTAGAAGCGAAAGGCCTGGGTCGCTCGATCCAGCTCGCTGCCCAGTTGCAGCATCTCGGCGCTCTGCTCCCGGCCGCGGCTGATGTGCCCCAGGTTGGCATCGCCCAGCTGATGGATACGTTCGCTGTGGCCACGGATTTCGCCCACCGCTTCGCCCTGCTGGGCCGTGGCCTGGGCGATCTGCTCGGCCATATGGTTGATGCTGGCTATGGTCGAGACGATCTGTTCCAGGGCCTGATCGGCGCTTTGCGCCAGGCTGGCCTTGCTTTCGGCATGCTCGACCTGACTGCGCATCGCCTCCACGGACTGCCGCGCGGCCTGCTGCAGACGGCCGATCAGCTGCTGGATTTCCTCGGTGGCCCCGCTGGTACGCTGTGCCAGTGAGCGCACTTCGTCCGCGACCACCGCGAAGCCGCGGCCGTGACCACCGGCGCGGGCCGCTTCGATCGCCGCATTGAGCGCCAGCAGATTGGTCTGCTCGGCAATCGCGCGAATGACCGTCAGGACCTTGCCAATGGTGACGGTTTCGTCGGCCAGTCGTTCGATTGCCACAGCGTTGCCCTGCACCTCGCTGACCAGCCCATGCAGGCCGGTCAGGCTCTCGCCGATGACCTGCTGGCCGTGCTGCACCGCACGCGCCGCTGCGCGGCTGGCTTGGGCGGCTTCGCCGGCGCCGTCGGCCACCTGCTGGATGGTCGCCTCCAGCTCGCCGAGCGAGTCGCGAATCTGCGCGGTGTCGCCGGTCTGGCGCTGGGCGCCGTCATGTAGGCTGCTGCTCATCTCGTCCAGGCTGCGGCTGCTTTCGGCGACGCGCGTCGCCTGCTTGCGCAGCGTGCCGACCAGTTCCAGCAGGTAGGTACGCAGCTGGTTCAGCGAGGTCTCGATGTCGTCGATCTCGCGAATCCGGCTCGCGATGCGTACCTCTGCGCTGAAGTCACCTCGCGCCCAGTTGGACAAAGCCGGCACCAGCTGGCCGAGGGCTCGAGTCAGCTGACGCTGCAGGCGGTCGATGGCCAGAGCGATGAGCAGGATCAGCGCAATGATGCCGATCTGGATCAGGCGCACTTCGCTCTGGATGCGGCTGTGTTCGGCCCGTACCGCGGGCTCCAGCGCGGCCAGCGCCTGCTCGACGCTGGCGATCTTCTGCGCGCTGCTGTCGAGCAGCGCGCTACGCTGGCGGATCAGCTCGCGGGTGCGCTGCAGCTCGGCCGGGTAGCGCTTGATCAGGCTGGCGAACTCGCGCTTGAGGGCAATACCACGGTCTTCGCTGTGCTGATCCGCTGCCGCCCCCAGGTCGAGCAGCGCGGCAAAGGTGCTGGTGGCGGACTGGTTCTGGGTGAGCACGCCGAGCAGCGGCAGCGTGTCGAGTCGTGCCGCCTCCTGCTCCAGGCTGCGCAGCACCTGCTCCACCTCGGAGTTCAGCTCGTCACGGCCGCTGCTCACCAGCTTGCCGCGGGCGTGGCTCAGACGAAACAGCTGCTGCCCGGCGGCGAACAGGGGGCGCTGGTAGTCTGCGGCGCGTGGATGATCGGCGTGCGCGCGGTAGTCGTCGAGCTGCGAGAGCACGCCGGCCATTTCGCGCTCGGCCTGCAGCAGCAGCCCTTGCGGGTCGCCGGCCAGCTTGCCCGCGGCCAGCAGCTCGTCGGCGGTGAAGCGCGACAGTTCGGCGAGACTGGGACGCAGCCGCGCTGCCAGGTCCTCCGGTAGCGCGCTGCTGTCATCGGCGAATTCGGTGAGCGCCTGCTGCGCCTGGCTGTGGCGCAGCGCGTCACCGCTGGCGAGGTAGCCGTGAATGTTGTCCACCGCCTGCTGCTGAAACTGCTGGGACAGCGCCAGATAGCGCACCATCAGCAGGTAGGGACGCTCCATGGCGCGCTCGGACCACCAGAGCGTCGCGCCCAGTGCCAGACACACCGCGATCAGCAGCAGGGTATTGAGAGTGGTGAGCGACTTCAGGCGCATGCTCGCCTCGCAAAGCAATTCGGAGGCCTTGCAAGGTATGGCAGTTTGATGTCATTCGCGTGACAGCCGGCCGCTCCGACGATCGCTACACGACCCGCGACGTTGGCGGCCGCGCCTGTATTGGCGGCTAGTAACGCTCGACGCGGTTACGACCGGCGTGCTTGGCACGATAGAGCGCCTCGTCGGCCTGCTGGGTAAGCGTCTTGACCTCGGCATCGGCGGTCAGCTCGGTGATGCCGCAGCTGAAGGTGCAGCTCAGATCGCGCGGCTGCGCCGGGAAACGGATCTCGGCGAAACGCTGGCGGATCTCGTTCAGCACCTTGCAGGCGGCCTCTGCCGGGGTGTCTGGCAGCACCACGGCGAACTCCTCGCCACCGTAGCGGCCGATGTGATCGGTCTTGCGCAGGCGCTGTTTGAGAAACAGCGCCAGGCTCTTGATGACCCGGTCACCCATGGGGTGGCCGAAGGTGTCGTTGACCTGCTTGAAGTGATCGATGTCGAGCATGGCGAAGCTCAGCGGTCGATTGTCGCGACGGGCGCGGAAGCGAGCATCCTCGAGCAGCTGCAGGCTGTGGGTGTGGTTGTACAGACCGGTGAGGCTGTCGCGCACGATGCGCGCCTTCAGGCTGCGCGCGCGGGTGGCGCGGGTGCGTACCGTGGCGATCAGGTGGCTCGGCTTGATCGGCTTGGTGAGAAAGTCGTCGCCGCCTTCGCCCATGGCGTCCAACTGCTTGTCCAGGTCGTCCTCGGCGGACAGGTAGATGATCGGCACGCTGACGTAGCGCTCATGCTGACGGATTACCTTGGCCAGCTCGGTGCCCTGGCAGTCGGGCATGTACATGTCGAGGATGATCAGGTCCGGCTGGAACTCGGCGAGTGCGCCGATGGCCTGGATCGGCTCGGTCAGGGTCTGGGTGACGATGCCGGCGTTGTTCAGCACCCGCTCGGTATGCGTCGCCTGGGCACGCGAGTCATCGATGATCAGTACGCGAATCGGCTCGTAATGCGCGGTGCGGGTGAAGATCTCGATCTTCTCCAGCAGGCTGCTGGCGTCCAGGGTACCGGTGAAGAACTCCAGACCGCCGGCGCGGACGGCGGCCAGGCGAGTCGGCGTGTCGGTTTCGGCGTGGCTGAAGAACAGCATAGGCAGCTTCGGCTCCAGACCGAGTTGCACCTGTTCGGCGAGGCGCAGCCCTTCGCCCGGTCCGTTGAAGTCCACCTCCATCACGATGGCGGCCGGGTGCCGGCGATGCATCGCCGTGCGGAACGCGGCGACATTGCTGAAAGCCTGTGCGGACATGCTGAAGAAGTCCAGCTGGCGTACCAGATGCTCGGCGCGCTCCTGGTCTTGCAGGGCGATGTACACCGGCTTGCTCAGCGGCGGCAGGAACGACTGGTTGTGCGGATCGCTGTGGCGCAGTCCGGTGCGGGCAAGGCGATAGATCAGCTGACTCAGTGTGGAGATGGTGCTGCTGGACAGACGCCCGCGGTTGTCGCGGATGTCGCTCAGGCAATCCTCGATGTTCAACGCCAGCTCGCTGTGCTCGGTCTGCTCGAAGCGATCGGCAAAGCGCCGAAGACGAGTCGTCGCTTCGGTCAACGCGGCATGGTAGTCCTCGTTCCATTCGCTGCGTTGCAGTTGCTGCCAGACCTCCAGCACTTCCCGTGCCTGGTGGATGACCCGCTGGGCGAAATGCTGTTTAAGCTCTTCCTGATCCGACATCGCGATTATTCCTGGCGCGCCAGGTGCGCTGCCCTGGTGCATTGTAATGGCGGCATGCTATCACCGTCGGTGCGCTTTGGAAGGGCGTTGCGCGGTAGTGGTTCTCAATTTGGCGCTGAGCACGCCTGGGCCCTGCGTTATAGTAAAGACATGCCTGCGCAACGTCTCCGGTGCCGGGCGGTCGAACCCCTGAACTCGCCAGAAGGACACACAGCCCATGTCGGATTGGAAGAATCGCTTCGCTCGCCTCGGCCGCTCCAACGGCTCGGCCGGAGCGGCTGGCCAACGCGCAGGCAACCCGCTTCTGCTGATTCTTGCCGCTCTGCTGGGCATCTACCTGCTGGTGACGCTGCTGCTGGGATGGTACTGGAGTCGCGAGCCGGACCTGTTTCCGGTACAGCAGCATACGCGCCAGGCGGCGGAGGCTTCGCAGCGCCAGCTGGTCAGCGGCTATACCACGGTGGAAACCCTCAAGCGCGTGGCCAGTACCCTGCTGGACAAGCCCGGCGGCTATCTGAGCAATGACATCGCCCCGCCGGGGCTGTGGCTGGACAACATGCCGAGCTGGGAATACGGCGTGCTGGTGCAGGTTCGTGATCTGGCGCGGGCGCTGCGCAAGGATTTCGCCCGTTCGCAGTCACAGTCCACCGAGGACCCGGATCTGGCCAAGGCCGAGCCGCTGTTCAACTTCGACAACCGCAGCTGGACCCTGCCCGCCTCGGAAAGTGAATACCGCAACGGCATCCGCAGTCTGGATCGCTATCTGGCGCGCCTCAGCGAGCCGGAGCCCAAGGCGTTGTTCTATACCCGCGCCGACAACCTGAACAACTGGTTGGGTGACGCGGCGACCCGCCTCGGATCGTTGTCCCAGCGCCTGTCGGCAAGTGTCGGTCGGGTGCGCCTGGATGCCGATATCGCACCGGAGCAGGAGCGGGCCGGCATCGTGCCGCAGGTCAAGGAGCAGGTGGTCGAGACGCCCTGGATGCAGATCGACAATGTGTTCTTCGAGGCACGTGGTCAGGCATGGGCGCTGTCACATCTGCTGCGGGCGATCGAGGTGGACTTCGCCGACGTGCTGGCCAAGAAGAACGCCACGATCAGCGTCAGGCAGATCATTCGTGAGCTGGAGGCGGCGCAGGAGCCGCTGTGGAGTCCGATGGTGCTCAACGGCAGCGGCTACGGCGTGCTGGCCAATCACTCGCTGGTGATGGCCAACTACATCTCCCGCGCCAACGCGGCGATCATCGATCTGCGCAACCTGCTGTCGCAGGGGTAGGGCGCAGCGTTCGTATCCGGTGGCAGGCGTCTACGCCTGCCACTTAGTCCAGGCCGAGTTTCTTCAGACGGTAACGCATCGAGCGGAAGGTCAGCCCCAGTCGCTGGGCGGCCGCGGTGCGGTTCCAGCGTGTTTCTTCGAGGGCCTGCATGATCAGCTTGCGCTCGATCTCCTCCAGGTGGTCCTCCAGGTTGTCGATCTGCGCCAGGCTGGCTTCGCCGTTTTCCGGCAGGCCGGGGCTATCCGCCAGGCGCAGGTCGCCAGCCTTGATCTCGTCGCCTTCGCACAGGGTGTAGGCGCGTTCGAGCATGTTCTCCAGCTCGCGGACGTTGCCCGGAAAGCGATAGTTCTCCAGCTTGGCCAGGGCATCGGGATGCAGGCGGGCCGTGGCCTCGCCGCATTCCTGCGCCAGACGGCGCAGCATGACATCGGCGAGCAGGCCGATGTCTTCCCGGCGTTCGCGCAGTGGCGGTACACGCAGTTCGATGACATTCAGGCGGTAGTAGAGATCCTGGCGAAAACGGCCTGCGGCGACCTCGCTGGCGAGATCCTTGTGGGTGGCACAGAGGATGCGTACATCGACCATCACTTCCTGCGCACCGCCAACGGCACGCACGGCCTTTTCCTGGATGGCGCGCAGCAGCTTGACCTGCATCGGCAGCGGCAGGTCCGCCACCTCGTCGAGAAACAGCGTGCCACCGTTCGCGGCCTGGAACAGGCCGGGCTTGTCCTCGATGGCGCCGCTGAAGCTGCCCTTCTTGTGGCCGAAGAACTCGCTTTCCATCAGCTCCGACGGAATGGCACCGCAGTTGACCGGCACGAATGGCTTTTCGCTGCGCGGGCCCTGCTCGTGAATCAGGCGTGCCACCAGTTCCTTGCCGCTGCCCGACTCGCCGCTGATGTAGACGGGGGCCTGGCTGCGGGCGAGCTTGCCGATCTGCTTGCGCAAGGTTTTCATTGGCGGCGAGCTGCCCAGCAGGCGACTGTCCACCGGCGCCTCGGCTGCGGGCGCGCGCAGGCGCAGGGCGGTGCTGACCAGCTCGCGCAGGCGGTTCAGGTCCACCGGTTTGGTGAGGAAGTCGAACGCACCGGCCTTGAGTGCGCCGATGGCGGTATCCAGGCTGCCATAGGCGGTGATCATCGCCACGGGCAGTTGCGGGTACTGTTGCTGGATGTGCTGGACCAGCTCAAGGCCGCTGCCGTCGGGCAGGCGCATATCGGTCAGGCACAGGTCGTAGTGCTCGCGTGCCAGCAGCTCGCGCGCCTCCTTTAGGTTGCGTGCGCTGCGGGTATCGAGCTTCATGCGGCCGAGGGTGATCTCCAGCAGCTCGCGGATGTCCGGCTCGTCGTCGATGATCAGGGCTTTCTGGCGCGCGGTCATGGTCTTGCTCTGGTTCCTGAAGCGGGTGTCGCCTTCGGGGCGGCTGGCGAGCATGTTAACTCTCCCGGCGCCGCCGTGGCTGCCGCTTTGGTCGATGTGTGATGCGTTGCCGGCAACTGTTCTGCTGCGCCTAGCTCAGCTTGCGCGGGTGCGCGAAGACGATGCGGAAGCAGCTGCCGCCTTCGGCGCGCTCGCGGTAGTCCAGGCGTGCCTGGTTGCTCTCGCACAGCTCGCGGGAGATGTACAGCCCGAGCCCGGTGCCTTTGCTCTCGGTGGTGAAGAAGGGTTCGAAAACGTTGTGCAACTGCTCGGCGGCGATGCCGGGCCCATCGTCGAGGACCTCAACGACCGGCAGATCGCTGGCTTCGTCGCGAAACAGGCGGAGCCAGACCTGAGCGCGATCGTGCTCCTTGCCGCTGTAGCGCAGGCCGTTCTGCACCAGGTTGGTGAGCACCTGGGTCAGCTGGTTGGGGTCCATGCGCGTCTGCAGCGAGCTGCCGATGGTTTCCAGGTGAACCGTCTGCTGCGGGCTGAGCCCCTGGCGGAACTCGCTGACGAAGCGATGCAGCCAGTATTTGAGATCCAGCAGCTGGGGCTCCGCCTGGCGGCGCCGGGAAAGCTGCAGCACGTTCTCGATGACCAGATTCATCCGCCGCGAGTGGTCCTGGATGATCTGCGCCAGCCGCCGATCCGGGCCGTCCAGCTCTTCGGATTCCTGTAGCAGTTGAGCAGCATGGCTGATGGCGCCCAGCGGATTGCGGATTTCATGGGCAATGCTGGCTGTGAGTCGTCCGAGGGAGGCGAGCTTGAGTTGCTGGGCCTTCTGGGCGATCTGCGAGATGTCCTCGAGGAACACCAGAGTGTCGAGCTTGTTGCCGTGCTGCAGGGCGGCGAAACTCGGCTGCAGCGTCGGTCCGCCGGGGGTGGCCTTGAGGTTCGGCGGGCGCAGTGTGGGATTGCCACGCCAGTGCTGCAGTGCCTTGACCAGCTCCGGGCAGCGCGGCGCGAGGCGCTCGCCGGCCAGCGATTCCTGGCCGAGCAACTGCAGCGCCCCCTGGTTGGCCAGGAGCACGCGCTCCTGCGGGTCCAACACCATGATGCCGGTGCGCATGCGCTGCAGGATCAGCGCGTTGAGGGCCTCGAGGTTGGCGACCTCCTCGGCGCGCTGGCGGGCCAGAGTCTCGCTGACCTGAAGGCGCCGAGTCAGTCCCTGGACGAGAAAGGCTGCGGCGAAGCACAGCGTGCCGAGCGCACCGGCCTGGACGTACTGGCTGCTGGCTTCGGAACGACTGATGCTCAGGTAGAAGGTCAGATAGATCAGGCCGGTGGCAGCGACCGCGGCGATGAAGAAACCGACCCGCCCCCGCAGGAGAATATTGGCGATGGCGACGGCGACGATCAGCAGGTTGCCGATGCCGCTCGGCGTTCCTCCGCCAAAATAGAACAATCCCGACAGCAGGATCACGTCCATCAGCGCCAGGCTGAGCACTGGCAGGTCGCGCTTGGGGCTCTGCACCAGCACCGCGACGATGATGTTGAGGATCAGATAGAGCCAGGCGCCGTACTGGAACAGCTGCGGATTGCTCATCTGCAGCAGATCGTTGTGCAGGTCGCTGCTGATCAGCAGCACCAGCGCGAGGCCAATGGTCAGGCGGTAGAGGTGATACAGGCGAAGGATGCGCCGCCCCTGGTCGCCGAAGAAGGTGAGGTTCTCAGTGCCCACCAGAGGTGCTGTCCTGCTCGAGGTGAGCCTGGCTGCAGTACCAGCGGTCATGGGCCTGCAGGGCCTGGTTCTGCGGCACGTGCACGCCACATTGAGCGCAGCGGACCATCGGCAGGCTGCCCTGCTGTTGCGCGGTAGGCGTCTTCTTCCGGGTCAGGCGGCGCCACAGCCAGAAGGCGGCGGCGATCAGTGCGATCCAGAACAGCAGTCGAAACAGCCCCATATCGATTCCTTCCTGTTTATGCGTGGCGACCGGCCACCGGTCTAGCCAGGGCCGGTCCTGGCCCGGTGCGCCGACGGCGACGAGCACAGGGCTCGACGCAGCGGCGCATGGTCAGCCCATTTCAGTCGAACAGGCCGAAGGTCAGGCGGCTCCACCAGGAGCGCTTCGGCTCCTGCTGTTCCACTTCCTTGAGTACGGGGCGCAGTTCTTCCGGCAGATCACGCGCAGCGTTCTCGTACTGGCGCAACACGTCACGGTTGGCACGGGAGGTGTCGGGACGCGGCGCTTCGCCTTCGATCAGGCCGAGCGTGGCCTTGCTCAGCCAGCTGCGGGTGTCTTCTTCGCGCTCGATGGGGGTGAACTTGCCGTCCTCGAGGGTGGCATGATCCGGGTAGTTGAGCTGAAGGGTCTTGAGGCTGGCATCGGCGAGGTCATCGAGGCCAAGGCGCTGGTAGGCCTCGGTCATCACAGCCAGACCGTCCGCCACGGCCGGTGTGCCCTGGAAGTTTTCGACCACATAGCGCCCGCGGTTGGCGGCGGCCACGTAGGCCTGGCGCTTGAGGTAGTAGTGGGCGACGTGAATCTCGTTGGCTGCCAGGAGGTTGCGCAGGTAGATCATGCGAGCCTTGGCATCCGGCGAATAACGGCTGTTCGGATAGCGGCTGGTGAGCTGGGCGAATTCGTTGAACGAGTCGCGGGCAGCGCCCGGGTCGCGCTTGGTCATGTCCAGCGGCAAGAAGCGAGCGAGCAGGCCGCGGTCCTGATCGAACGAGGCCAGGCCCTTGAGGTAGTAGGCGTAGTCGACGTTCGGGTGCTGCGGATGCAGGCGGATGAAGCGCTCGGCAGCCGAGCGTGCAGCTTCCGGCTCGGCGTTGCGGTAATAGGCGTAGATCAGCTCGAGCTGCGCCTGCTCGGCGAAACGACCGAACGGGTAACGCGACTCCAGCGCCTTGAGCTTGCTGATGGCGCTGGTATAGCTCTTGTTGTCCAGGTCGGCCTGTGCTTGCTGGTACAGCTCGACCTCGCCCAGGTTTTCGTCGACGGTTTCGTTGGATGAACAGGCGGCGGTAAGGGCGAAAATGGCGATCAGCAGCAGGTGTTTCACTTGCATGGCGGCTTGCGTCCCTGTGACGGCTGGCTGTCTCGCGCGGAGCCGTCCTGTTATGATGGGCGCCCCGGTGCGCCGGGACAAAGACGCCGTATTTAAACACAAGCGTGTAGCCGAAACCAAAGGCCGCTCCGCCATCTGCGGTCCTCCGGGCATCCATCAGCAACGGATGCCGCTCGCCTCTCTCTGACGAACCTATCTCGCCGTATGTCCACGATCTCCAAACAGGCCATTCAACTCCGTGCCGAGGTGCCGTTTGACCTAGGCGGGCAACGTCTCGATCAGGTCGCGGCGCAGCTCTTCTCCGAACACTCGCGTTCGCGCCTCGCGGCCTGGATCAAGGATGGTCTGCTGACGGTGGATGGCGCCGTGCTGCGCCCCCGCGACACCGTGCATGCCGGTGCGGTGCTCGAGCTGAGCGCCGAACAGCAGGCGCAGGGCGAATGGGTGGCGCAGGACATTCCGCTCGACATCGTCTATGAAGACGACCAGATTCTGGTGATCGACAAGCCGGCCGGGCTGGTGGTGCATCCGGCGGCCGGGCATGCCGACGGCACGCTGCTCAACGCGTTGCTGCATCACGTACCTGACCTGATCAACGTGCCGCGCGCCGGCATCGTTCATCGTCTGGACAAGGACACTACCGGGCTGATGGTGGTGGCCAAGACGCTGCAGGCACAGACCCGCCTGGTGGAGCAGCTGCAGGCGCGCAGTGTCAGCCGTATCTACGAAGCCATCGTCATCGGCGTAATCATCACCGGCGGCACCGTGGATGCGCCGATCGGCCGTCACGGCCAGCAGCGCCAGCGCATGGCGGTGGTGGAGGGGGGCAAGCCCGCGGTCAGTCACTATCGTGTGCTCGAGCGCTTCCGCTCGCACACCCATGTGCGGGTCAAGCTGGAAACCGGGCGTACCCACCAGATTCGTGTGCACATGACCCACCTCGGCTACCCGCTGGTGGGCGATCCGCTGTATGCCGGGCGTTTCCGTATTCCGCCCGCTGCCAATCCGACACTGGTGCAGACGCTGCGCGAGTTCCCACGGCAGGCGCTGCATGCCCGCTTCCTCGAGCTGGATCATCCGGTGACCGGGCAGCGCATGAAGTGGGAATCGCCATTGCCGGACGACTTCGTCTGGCTGCTGACGCTCCTGCAACAGGATCGCGAGGCCTTCGTCGGGTGACTGTCGGCAACGAGAATTGGCTGTTGCCCGACTGGCCGGCGCCGGCACGCGTTCGTGCCTGCGTGACGACCCGCCAGGGGGGTGTCAGCGCGGCTCCGTTCGACAGTTTCAATCTCGGCGATCATGTCGGCGATGATCCGGCTGCGGTGGCCTGCAATCGCCAGCATCTGCGCGATGCGCTGGGTTGCCAGCCGATCTGGCTGGAACAGGTGCATTCCTGTGTGGCCGTGAAGGCACTTCCCGGTGTCTGCGCCACTGCCGATGCCAGCTGGAGCGAGACGCCGGGCGAAGCCTGTGCGGTGCTCACCGCCGACTGCCTGCCGGTGCTGTTCTGTGACCGCGCCGCCAGTCGTGTCGCGGCGGCGCACGCCGGCTGGCGCGGGCTGGCTGGCGGCGTGCTGGAAACAACGCTCGAGGCGCTGGCGATTCGTGCCGAAGACGTGCTGGTCTGGCTGGGGCCGGCGATCGGGCCCGCTGCCTTCGAAGTGGGGGGCGAGGTGCGCGAGGCATTCGTCGCGCAGCACCCGGCGGCTGCGGCGGCATTCGTGCCGAGCCGCAACGAGGGGCGCTTCATGGCCGATCTGTATCAGCTTGCGCGCATTCGCCTGGCCGCGGTCGGAGTCGAAGCCGTCTACGGCGGCGGGCTGTGCACCTTCAGCGATCCGCGTTTCTATTCCTATCGCCGTGCCTCACGCACGGGGCGCTTCGCCAGTCTGATCTGGCTGGAGCCTTAGCCTTACCTAGCGGTTCGACAGCGCCGTGACTCCGCGGTCCCGGCATGACCTGCATCAATGTCATCCGCCTTGAATCTCCAACAATCATCCTCATCTATGCTCCATCTCGCGGGTTATTTGTAAGGCGCGATTCATGGTGCCGGCCCGCTTTACCTGAGGATGAACATCCATGCGTATCGATCGATTGACCAGCAAGCTTCAGCTTGCGCTCTCCGATGCCCAATCCATTGCCGTTGGCCTGGATCACCCTTCCATCGAGCCGTTGCACCTGATGCAGGCCCTGCTGGAGCAGCAGGGCGGTTCGATCAAGCCCTTATTGATGCAGGTCGGCTTCGACATCAACGCGCTGCGCCAGGCCCTGACCAAGGAGCTGGACCAGCTGCCCAAGCTGCAGAACCCCACCGGTGACATGAACCTGTCGCAGGATCTGGCGCGTCTGCTCAACCAGGCCGATCGCCTCGCCCAGCAGAAGGGCGACCAGTACATCTCCAGCGAACTGGTACTGCTTGCCGCGCTGGACAACAACACCCGTTTGGGCAAGCTCCTGCTGGCCCAGGGCGTGAGCAAGAAGGCCCTGGAGAACGCCATCAGCAACCTGCGCGGTGGCGCGGCGGTCAATGACCCCAATGCCGAGGAGTCGCGTCAGGCGCTGGACAAGTACACCGTCGACATGACCAAGCGCGCCGAGGAGGGCAAGCTCGATCCGGTGATCGGCCGTGACGACGAAATCCGCCGCACCATTCAGGTCCTGCAACGGCGCACCAAGAACAACCCGGTGCTGATCGGCGAGCCCGGTGTCGGCAAGACCGCCATCGTCGAAGGGCTGGCCCAGCGCATCGTCAATGGCGAGGTGCCGGATGGCCTGAAGGACAAGCGTCTGCTGGCGCTGGACATGGGCTCGCTGATCGCCGGTGCGAAGTTCCGCGGCGAGTTCGAGGAGCGTCTCAAGGCCGTGCTCAACGAGCTGTCCAAGCAGGAAGGCCGAGTCATCCTGTTCATCGACGAGCTGCACACGATGGTCGGTGCCGGCAAGGCCGAGGGCGCCATGGATGCCGGCAACATGCTCAAGCCCGCTCTTGCCCGGGGTGAGTTGCACTGTGTCGGCGCCACCACCCTTGACGAGTACCGTCAGTACATCGAGAAGGATGCCGCGCTGGAGCGCCGCTTCCAGAAGGTTCTGGTGGACGAGCCGAGCGAGGAGGACACCATTGCCATCCTGCGCGGCCTCAAGGAGCGCTACGAGGTGCACCACGGCGTGACCATCACCGATGGCGCCATCATCGCCGCGGCCAAGCTCAGCCATCGCTACATCACGGATCGTCAGCTGCCGGACAAGGCCATCGACCTGATCGACGAGGCCGCCAGCCGCATCCGCATGGAGATCGATTCCAAGCCGGAAGAGCTGGATCGTCTCGACCGCCGGCTGATCCAGCTGAAGATCGAGCGCGAGGCGCTGAAGAAGGAGGACGACGAGGCCACCAAGAAGCGCCTGGCCAAGCTTGAGGACGATATCGCCAAGCTGGAGAAGGAATATTCGGATCTGGAGGAGATCTGGAAGTCGGAAAAGGCCGAGGTGCAGGGCTCCGCGCAGATCCAGCAGAAGATCGAGCAGGCCAAGGCCGACCTCGAGGCGGCGCGGCGCAAGGGCGACCTGGCGCGCATGGCCGAGCTGCAGTACGGCATCATCCCAGACCTCGAACGCAGCCTGGAAATGGTCGACCAGCACGGCAAGAAGGAAAACCAGCTGCTGCGTAACAAGGTGACCGACGAGGAGATCGCCGAGGTGGTCTCCAAGTGGACCGGCATTCCTGTGTCGAAGATGCTCGAAGGCGAGCGGGACAAACTGCTGCGCATGGAGGACATGCTGCACACGCGTGTCATCGGCCAGCATGAGGCGGTAGTGGCAGTGGCCAATGCCGTGCGCCGGTCGCGCGCCGGGCTGGCCGACCCGAACCGGCCGAGCGGTTCCTTCCTCTTCCTCGGCCCGACCGGTGTGGGTAAGACCGAGCTGTGCAAGGCACTGGCCGAATTCCTGTTCGATACCGAAGAGGCGATGATCCGCATCGACATGTCCGAGTTCATGGAGAAACATTCGGTCGCGCGTCTGATCGGCGCACCGCCGGGCTACGTCGGCTACGAGGAGGGCGGCTACCTGACCGAGGCAGTGCGTCGCAAACCCTACTCGGTCGTGTTGATGGACGAGGTGGAGAAGGCTCATCCGGACGTGTTCAACGTGCTGCTGCAGGTGCTCGAGGATGGTCGTCTGACCGACAGCCATGGGCGGACCGTAGACTTCAAGAACACCGTGATCGTCATGACCTCGAACCTGGGCTCGGCGCAGATCCAGGAGCTGGTCGGCGACCCCGACGCGCAGCGCGCTGCGGTGATGGATGCGGTGGCGCACCACTTCCGTCCGGAGTTCATCAACCGTATCGACGAGGTGGTGGTGTTCGATCCGCTCGGTCGCGAGCAGATCGCCGGCATCGCGGAGATCCAGCTGGGCCGGCTGCGCAAGCGCCTGGCCGAGCGCGAACTGAGCCTGGAGCTGAGCCAGGAGGCGATGGACAAGCTGATCGCCGTCGGCTACGACCCGGTTTACGGTGCGCGGCCGCTCAAGCGCGCGATCCAGCGCTGGATCGAGAACCCGCTGGCGCAGCAGATCCTCGCGGGTCAGTTCGCCCCGGGCAGCAGCGTCAAGGCTCGGGTGGAGGGCGAGCAGATCGTCTTCGATTGAGGCCCAGGGCAATCCGCATGGCATGACGAATGCCATGCGGTCGTCCGATCAACGGGTCGCGGCCGCGCGCCGGACGCAAACTGTTGTCGCTAATCGCATTTTTAGGGTTGACAGCAGGGTTTGGAACCGTAAAATGGCGCGCCTCTGAGGCGGGAACGTAACGCCAAGGAGCTGGAATGCTAGTTGTTCCGCGATAGCTCAGTCGGTAGAGCAAATGACTGTTAATCATTGGGTCCCTGGTTCGAGTCCAGGTCGCGGAGCCAAATTCCATTCGGGGTATAGCGCAGTCCGGTAGCGCGCCTGCTTTGGGAGCAGGATGTCGGGAGTTCGAATCCCCCTACCCCGACCATTTTTGGGTCGTTAGCTCAGTTGGTAGAGCAGTTGGCTTTTAACCAATTGGTCGTAGGTTCGAATCCTACACGACCCACCATACAGGCTTGCTCGGCAAGCATGAAAAGCTGGATGTCCATACGGGCATCCAGCTTTTTTATTGCCTGCCGTTTAGTGCTTGCCAGATGGCGCACCGCTCGGGTGCGCCATCAATGCGTCAATGGAGTTTCAGGCGTGGTTCGGTACTACGGCTGAGCTTGTCGCCCAGCATCATCAGCAGCGTGCGCGGCATGCCGTACAGTGCGATCTGGTGCATGCGGTACAGCGAGATATAGAACATCCTCGCCAGCCAGCCCTCGAGCATGACGTTGCCTGTCAGATTTCCCATCAGGTTGCCCACGGCCGAGAAGGTCGAGAGTGATATCAGCGAACCGTAATCCTTGTAGCGGTAGGTCGGTAGGGGTTTGCCTTCCAGTCGGTTGCGGATCGACCGGGCCAGCATTGACGCCTGCTGGTGGGCTGCCTGGGCGCGAGGCGGCACGTTGCGGTCGCTGTCCGGCTGCGGGCAGGCGGCGCAGTCGCCGAAGGCGAATATGTTCTCGTCGCGGGTGCTCTGCAGGGTAGGGTGGACGACCAGTTGATTGATCCGGTTGGTCTCCAGCCCATCGATTTCATGCAGGAAGGCAGGTGCCTTGATACCGGCCGCCCAGACCTTGAGACTGGCCGGCACGAATTCACCCTGCTTGGTGTGCAGGCCGTCGGCGGTGACTTCGCTGACCGCTGCGCCGGTCAGCACCTTCACACCCAGGTCGAGCAGTGTCTGGTGTACCGGTTGGCTGATGCGCTCGGGCAGTGCCGGCAAAACCTTCGGGCCGGCCTCGATGAGCGTGATCTTCACATCTTCCGGCTTGATTCCATCGAGGCCATAGGCGGCCAGTTCCTTGGCTGCATGTAGCAGTTCGGCGGCCAGTTCGACACCGGTGGCGCCAGCGCCGACGATGGCCATGCTGATGCCGCTTGGCCCGGTTTCACCGGCATGTGCCTTCATGTAACGGCTCAGCAGCTGGCGATGGAAGCGTTCGGCCTGCTCGCGGGTATCCAGGAAAATGCAGTGCTCGGCGGCCCCAGGGGTTCCGAAATCGTTGGTCGTGCTGCCGACCGCTATCACCAGGGTGTCGTAATTCAACGCGCGCGAGGGCACGAGCTCCACGCCGAACTCGTCGCGTGTGGCTTCCAGGCGGATGCACTTGTTCGCACGGTCCAGGCCGGCCATGCGGCCCATCTGGAACTCGAAGTGATTCCACTTGGCTTGCGCCACATAGTTGAGCTCGTCGGCTGACGAGTTCAGCGAGCCGGCTGCCACTTCATGCAGCAGCGGCTTCCAGATGTGGGTGAGATTCGCGTCGACCAGGGTGACCCTGGCTTTGCCGCGCTTGCCCAGGGTTCTACCCAGGCGGGTAGCAAGCTCCAGGCCGCCAGCGCCGCCGCCGACGATTACGATTCGATGTGACATGGGAATGACTCATAGCTGCAAGAGAAACGGCGGCGCGGCGGGGCGAGCGAGGCTCAAAGCACCAGGCGACTCAGGAGGCGGCTCAGAAGCCCGAGGCCGACTACCACCGCCAGCACGACGAGCAGCAGGATCCAGGGGCGAAACGGCTGGCGTTCGACCTGATGCTGCGGGGCGCGGAGGTATTCATCGACGCGCTGCTGGTCTTCGGGATTCAGGCGGCTGGGCATAGGCACCTCGAGTAGAATGCAGGCATTCTAGCTGCGCGGGGTCAAAAGCCAAGCGCGAAGTGCGGCGCTTTGCCGCGCAGGGGAAGGAGCATGCCGGCAGGCATGCTCGGCGCGGATCAGGTGTTCTTCAGCTTTCGCAGGTTGCCGATCACTGATTCCAGGGCGCGGTCGAACAGCAGGGTATCGTTGAGCAGGCGAATGGCGCCGCGCTGGAACTCGCTGGCCAGGCCCATGCGGGTCTTCTCCAGGACCTTCATGCCGGTGCGGTTGACGAAGATGTACTTGCCGGTGGGCTTGATCACCGCGGCCAACTTGCAGCGCAGCTTGTGCTCTTCATCCTCCTGGAATTCCACCCAGCTGCCGACTCGCAGATTGTCCACCTGGATCAGCGCTTCGTCGTTGTCCGGCAGGCTGATTTCCGGCTCGGGCTCGCGGCTCTCGCCGGGTGCCAGCAGCACGATCTCGTCCACCACCTCGACCATGGCCGGCGCAGCCTCGACCGCTGCGGCGGCGATCGACTCGCCTGACGCGTCAGCGGCCGGTCCGGATGCGCCTGGAGTGGCTTGCGGTTGCTGAATGCGCTGCAGGGTCTGTACATGCAGTGCTTCGAGCTGGGTGAAGAAGTCGCCGGTGGAGAAAGGGTCGAATGCGGCGCTGACCAGGCCCTCACGCAATGCCTTGAGCAGGCTCGGGACCAGCTCCAGCAGGCGCGCGCGGGATTCGTCGTCCTCGTGGGGAGTCACGCTCCACACAAGATCATCCATGGTGTCCAGGGCTGCCTGCCATTCCTCGGACTGGGTGCCGTGCTTCAGACAGGTAAGCAGCAAAACCTTGCTCCAGGCCTCCTGCAGCAGGCGCACCACCACTTCCGGCAGCGTCTTGCCCAGCAGGCGCTGGTTCAGCGCGTGTTCGACTTCCTGGCGAGCGATTTCAGCCTTGGCGCGACCCTCTTCGGCGTCACGGGTGCGCTGCTCGAGCAGTTCGCTGCGGCGTCGCTCGTCACCGATGAAAGCGAGGAAATCGGCCAGCAGCTCGGAGAAGATCGCCGGATCATCGACGAAGTCGTTGAGCAGGCGGGCCACAATCTGCTCGATCTTTTGATAGAGGCTGTCGCGTTGCGCCTCGTCCTGATCGCCCCAACCCATCGCCGCCGACGCGATTTCGTTCAGCAGGCGGCGCGCGGGGTGACTGCCGCGGCTGAAGAAGGTCTTGTCGATCACCGCGACCTTGAGCAACGGGATCTGCAGGCGCCCGATCAGAGCCTTGAGAGAATCCGGCAGGGTACGGTCGTCGAGAATGAACTCGAACAGCATGGAGACGAGGTTGATGACGTCGTCATCGATCTCGCCAACCACCCGCGATTTTCCGGTCTTGGCACTTACCCGGCTCAGCAGGCTGCCGAGCTGCTCTTGCAGATCGAAATCGTCGACCGTCTGTGGCGCGCGGGTCTGCATGTGCGACAGCAGGCGGAGCAGGTCGCCGCTGGAGATCGGGATGGCGTCGCTGGGCACGTTGCGGGCAGGCAGAACACTGCTGCCGCGCAGGTCGGACAGCAAGTTGTGCAAGGCGCTGAAAGCGGCTTCCTGTAGCCCCTCGTCGACATGGACCGGCTGGCTATGCGTCGCTGGCGAGGTGTGGCTGGCAGCCGGACCGCCCGGGCGCTGCTGCCGGCGCGGCGGCGCAGACTGGAGTTCGGGCAGGATGCCGGCAGCCACCAGGGTCTGATTGGCTTCGGCATATAGCTGGTCGATATCGCCAAGAACATGCTTCTCGAACAGCTTGAAGATGATCAGCTTGACCTTGATCTGCACGCCCAGGCTGCTGCTGGCTTCGATGAAATAGTCACAGAGCGCATGAGGGCCGAGGGGGTTGCTCTTGTCGTCGAGCTTCTTGCTGATCAGCGCGTTCATGCGCGTGGTCAGGTGGCCCAGCGGCTGGGCGGCACGACTCATGACCTTGGCGACCATGGTGTCGACGGCTACTGATTCTTCCAGCTCGTCGTTCTGCACCAGGGAAAGGCTGTCGAAGGAGACGGCATCCAGCGCGGGCGGCTTGCCGATTTCATACTGGTTGAGCTTGGCGAATGCTTCGAACAGCTGCTGCAGGAAGCCGCGCTCGATGTTGCGGCGCTTCATGCGCAGGTCGCGCATGGCCTCGAAAAAAGCGTTCTGTTCGGCATTGCTGGTCGCGCGATCGGCGATCTCGAAGAGCGAGTCATCGGCGTTGTCGAACAGCGATTGCAGCGCCTGACGCAGTTGCTGGGCGGCCTTGTCGCGCACGCTGATGAGCGCCACCGGAAGGCGGCCTGCCGGTGAAGACGGCTTGTGCTCAGGGGCAACCTTGTTCAGGTGCACCACTTTCGCATCGGTTCGCATCGAGACTCTCCTGCGGTCGCCTGCTTTGCGGCGGTCACAACGCTTGAATTCGGCAGCGTCTTATATAGGTAACCAAGTCGGCAGGGCAAGGCGGAAGGTACCGGGCGAGCCCGCAATCTTGTGCGGGTTTCTTCTGTCGAACCGGATCCAGACGCAGCATAGCCGAGCGCTTTGATTTTACAACGACGCCTCGTCAGCAAGTATCGTCAGTTAGGTGGCGTCAATATTCTTGGAGGGGATTATAAGCATTGTGCTCCCCTGCCAAGGTCAGTTTTTCATTGGACATGACCTGGCTCACAGATGCTCGCAGGTTTTCCGCCAGGAGGTAAAAAAAGCCGGTCGAGCGATCCGTAGGCTGTCGGCAGCTTGACGCTGCCGCGGTCGGTGCGAGCCTTTATACTCCGCGCAAACTCGAGGAGCCCGACATGCCGAATCTCAGCCTTGCCGATCTATCCGCAGAAATCGATGCCAATGCACGCCGCGCCTTAGCCGAAGATGTCGGCAGCGGAGATATCACCGCGCAGCTGATCCCTGCCGAGCGGTTGGCACATGCCTCGGTCATCACGCGCGAGGCGGCGGTGATCAGTGGAACCGCATGGGTCGACGCGGTGTTCCGGCAGGTGGACTCTCGGGTCGCAGTCCACTGGCAGGTCGCCGACGGGGACCGGGTGGAGGCGGACAGGGTGCTGTTCCACCTGGAAGGGCCGGCTCGGGCGTTGCTGACCGGCGAGCGCAGCGCGCTGAATTTCATGCAGATGCTGTCGGGTGTGGCCACTCGTTGCCGACACTACGCCGACATGGTCGAGGGCACAGGCGTGCGCCTGCTGGACACTCGCAAGACTATTCCAGGCCTGCGCCTGGCACAGAAGTACGCCGTGACCTGCGGGGGCTGCCATAACCACCGGATCGGCCTCTATGACGCTTTTCTGATCAAGGAGAACCACATCGCCGCATGTGGCGGGATCGCCGAGGCGGTGGCGGCTGCGCATTGCATCGCGCCGGGCAAGCCGGTGGAGATCGAGGTGGAGAGCCTCGACGAGCTCGAGCAGGCGCTGGGGGCAGGGGCGGATATCGTCATGCTCGACGAACTGACGCTCGACGACATGCGCACGGCCGTGGCGATCACGGCGGGCCGGGCCAAGCTCGAAGCATCAGGTGGAATCAGCGACGACACGCTACGCAGCGTTGCACAAACCGGCGTGGATTACATTTCGATCGGGGCGCTGACCAAGCATGTACAGGCGGTGGACCTGTCGATGCGCTTGCGTCAGTAGGAGAGGGGCGCCTGGCGCAGTGTCTGCGCCAGGCGATGGATCAGTGACGGCTCTTGAGGCCGAAGTTTTCGTGCAGGGTGCCGGGGGTATCGTCGCCTTTGGGAGCGTAGTCCTTGGGCGGTTCGGTGAAGGCCGGCGAGGAGAGCCGCTCGCGCGAGCCATGGTTTTCCTCGTGCAGGGCGGCCATCAGGCGCTGGCGGGTCTGCTCGTCGAGCGCCAGGCGGCTGGCACCATCGGACAGGTGTTCCTGGATGTCCTGGTAGTTCTGGGTGAGCTTGCGCAGCAGGCTGGCAGTGGTGTTGAAGTGGGTGACCACTTCGCTCTGATAGGTGTCGAAGCGCTCTTGCAGGTCGTCGACCTGACGCTGTGTGCGGTTGGGTGCGCTGCTGCGCGCCACCAGATAACCGATGGCGATGCCGGCGATCAGGCCGACGATCGGGAGCAACCAGGTCGCGAGGGTCTGTTCCACGAGTCCTTCCTCTATATAAACGGCTGTGCTTACGTTAACGTCTCGTACCTGCTCTGTATACCGCAACGCGAGGCGGCGGTTATCGGCAGCTAGTTAGCAAGACGAGTCGACTCGTCCCAAGGTCACGGAGTTCCTGTTTTGTTGAAACGCGAAGAGCCCCTCTCTATCGATGGCCCCTGCGGGGTGCTGGAAGCGCTGTATTTCGATCAGCCGCAGGCCCGCGGCCTGGCGCTGATCTGCCATCCGAACCCGGTCAAGGGCGGCACCATGCTGAACAAGGTGGTCTCGACTCTGCAGCGCACCGCGCGGGATGCCGGCTATAGCACGCTGCGCTTCAATTACCGGGGCGTCGGCGGCAGTGCCGGCGCGCATGACATGGTCGAGGGTGAGGTGGATGATGCCGAGGCCGCGCTGCGCTGGCTGCGCCAGCAGAACCCCGAGCTGCCGCTGATGCTGCTGGGGTTCTCCTTCGGTGGGTTCGTTGCCGGCAATCTCGCCGGCCGATTGAACGCCGAGGGCGTGACGGTGCAGCGGTTGATGATGGTGGCTCCGGCGGTGTCGCGTCTTGCGGCGCTGTCGTTGGCTGAAGATTGCCAGCTGACGATCATCCAGCCGGAGCAGGACGAGGTGATCGATGCCGAGTCCGTGTATGCCTTTTCTGCGCAGCTGCAGCACCCCCACGAGCTGCTGAAAGTGGCAGAATGCGGCCACTTTTTTCACGGCAAGCTGGTGGAGCTGAAGGAACTGGTCGTCCCGCGGCTTTGATGCTGCGTGCCAATCCCCTCCGTCGCGCTGCAACGATTCGAGAGTGACTGCATGACTACCCGCATCCTGACCGGTATCACCACTACCGGTACGCCGCATCTGGGCAACTACGCCGGAGCGATCCGCCCGGCCATCCTCGCCAGCCGCGACGCGGCCGTCGATTCGTTCTACTTCCTCGCGGACTACCATGCGCTGATCAAGTGCGACGATCCGCTACGCATCCAGCGCTCGCGCCTGGAAATCGCCGCGACCTGGCTGGCCTGCGGCCTCGATGCCGAGCGTGTGACCTTCTACCGCCAGTCGGATGTGCCTGAGATTCCCGAACTGACCTGGCTGCTGACCTGCGTTACCGCCAAGGGCCTGCTCAACCGCGCCCATGCCTACAAGGCGTCGGTTGACAAGAACGTGGAGAACGGCGAAGACCCGGATGCCGGAGTCACCATGGGCCTGTACAGCTATCCGGTGCTGATGGCGGCGGACATCCTGATGTTCAACGCGCACAAGGTGCCGGTGGGGCGTGACCAGATCCAGCATGTGGAAATGGCCCGTGACATTGCCCAGCGCTTCAATCATCTGTTCGGCAACGGCCGCGAGTTCTTCACCCTGCCCGAAGCGGTGATCGAGGAGAGCGTCGCCACGCTGCCCGGTCTCGATGGGCGCAAGATGTCCAAGAGTTACGACAACACCATCCCGCTGTTTGGCAGTGCCAAGGAGCTGAAGGCGGCGATCGCACGCATCGTCACCGACTCGCGCCTGCCGGGCGAACCGAAGGATCCGGACAACTCCCACCTGTTCACGCTTTACCAGGCCTTTGCCACCGCGCAGCAGCAGGCTGACTTCCGCCAGGAGCTGCTCGATGGCCTGGCCTGGGGCGATGCCAAGCAACGTCTGTTCGAGCTGCTCGACAACGAACTGGGCCAGGCGCGCGAGCTGTATCACCAGCTCATCGCCAAGCCGGCCGAGCTGGAAGACATCCTGCAGGCGGGAGCGGCCAAGGCACGCCGGATTGCCACACCATTCCTCGGCGAGTTGCGCGAGGCGGTGGGGCTGCGCAACTTCAGCAGCGAAGTGAAAAGCGCGGCGCCGACCAAGAAGAAGTCCAGCAAGACCGCTCGTTTTGCCAGCTTCCGCGAGGCCGATGGCGCCTTCCGTTTCCGCTTCTTCGCCGCCGACGGCGAGGAACTGCTGCTGTCCCGTCCGCTGAGCAATCCGAAGGCCATCGGCAGCCTGACCCAGCGCCTGATCGCCGGCGGCCCGGATGCCCTGGAACTTCGCGAGGACGAAGGTGATCAATTCACCCTGTGGCTGGACGACGAATGCATCGCCGACAGCCCGCACTACGAGAGCGCCGAAGCGCTCGACGCCGCCATGTTGCGGGTGCGCGAGGCGCTGGCCACGCTTGTCGAGTAACGCTGCTGGCAGGCCGGGCGCGGCCGATGGGTGCGCTCGGCGACGCGGTGATTTCCAAGTACGGGTGTCCCAGGAGGGCTGACGCTTGAACGACCTGAGTAAATTGCCAACCACCGAGGGCGCCGCTAAAGTGGCGGCCCCGTTTCACTACCCAGACTCCGCCATGACTCCTCTTGAGCGCTATCAGGCCGACCTGAAACGTCCTGACTTCTTCCACGATGCCGCCCAGGAAAACGCGGTGCGTCACCTGCAGCGTCTGTACGACGACCTGGTCGCCGACGATCGCAGCAAGAGCGGCCTGCTCGGCAAGCTGTTCGGCAAGAAGCAGCAGGGTCCGATCAAGGGCATCTACTTCTGGGGCGGCGTCGGCCGCGGCAAGACCTACCTGGTGGATACCTTCTTCGACGCGCTGCCCTTCGAGCAGAAGATGCGCACGCACTTCCACCGCTTCATGAAGCGCGTGCACGAGGAAATGAAAACCCTCAAGGGCGAGAAGAACCCGCTGACCATCATCGGCAAGCGTTTCGCCGACGAAGCCCGGGTCATCTGCTTCGACGAATTCTTCGTCTCCGACATCACCGATGCGATGATTCTCGCCACGCTGCTCGACGAGCTGTTCAAGAACGGCGTGAGCCTAGTGGCGACGTCCAACATCGTGCCGGACGGCCTGTACAAGGACGGCCTGCAGCGTGCGCGCTTCCTGCCGGCGATCGACCTGTTGAAGAAGCACACCGAGATCGTCAACGTCGACAGCGGCATCGACTATCGCCTGCGTGCACTGGAGCAGGCCGAACTGTTCCACTTCCCCCTCGATGCCGAGGCCGAACAGAGCCTGGAGCGCAGCTTCAAGAGCCTGCTGCCGGAGAACTGCCGGGTCGTTAACAACGACGCGCTGATGATCGAGAACCGTGAAATCCGCGCGGTGAAGACCGGCAACGACGTGGCCTGGTTCGAGTTCCGCGAGCTCTGCGACGGGCCGCGCAGCCAGAATGACTACATCGAGCTGGGCAAGATATTCGCTGCCATCCTGCTGGCCAACGTCGAGCAGATGAACGTCACCAAGGACGACATGGCGCGCCGTTTCATCAACCTGGTGGACGAGTTCTACGACCGCAACGTCAAGCTCATCATTTCCGCCGAAGTGGAACTGAAGGACCTTTACACCGGTGGCCGCCTGGAGTTCGAATTCCAGCGGACCCTGAGCCGGCTGCTGGAGATGCAGTCCCACGAGTACTTGGCGCGTCCGCACAAGCCCTGACCGTGAGCCGGTCGCGAAGACCTGTTCTTCGCGACCGGGGTCGCCCGCACGATTACTGCGCTGGTGTCGGAGCGGTCTCCCTGCCAGGCCGCGCGCTGCAATCGGCAGCCCGCTTCAGCACGCATGGCTTTACCGTGTTTGCCCTAGGATGCCGGCCGATACTTCTGCCGATAGTGGTTCGGCGATAGCTCCGTGTGCTGGCGGAACAGGCGGGCAAAGAAGCTGGCATCGTCGTAGCCCACTTCGTAGCTGATCGTCTTGATGCTTTTGCCGGTAGTGGCGAGCAGGCTCTTGGCCGTCTCGATGCGCAGGCGTTGCAGATAGTGCAGCGGCTTGTCGCCGGTGGCGGCCTGAAAGCGCCGCATGAAGTTGCGGATGCTCATGCCGTGCTGGCGAGCGACGTCCTCGAAGCGGAATTTCTCTGCGTAGTTGGCCTCAAGCCATTCCTGGATCTGCAGGATGCGGGTATCCAGGTGCAGCTTTTGCCCGCCGAAGCCCAGTCGGCCCGGGCTGTAACTGCGCTGCAGCTCGAACAGCACATCGCGAGCCATGCCCTGAGCGACATGGGCGCCGCAGAAACGCTCGATCAGGTACATGTACAGGTCGCAGGCCGAGGTCGTGCCGCCGGCGCAGTAGAGGTTGTCGCTGTCGGTGAGGTGCTTGTCGGCGCTGAACTGCACCCCGGGAAAGCGCTCGGCGAACTCCCCGGCGAAGCGCCAGTGGGTGGTCGCCTCGCGGCCTTCCAGCAACCCGGCCTGGGCCATCCAGAAAGCTCCGGTGGCTTCGCCGCAGATGACGCTGCCGGCGGCATGGCGTTCTCGCAGCCAGCGGGCGACTTGCGGGTAGCGCGCGCAGAGCGCGTCGAAATCGCCCCAGAACGCCGGCAGGATCAGCATGTCGGCATTGTCCAGCGCGCCATCCACGGCAATGCTGGTTCCGCTGAAGGTGCTCACCGCACCGCCGTCCGGGCTGACCAGGCGGGTTTCGAATGCCGGTTTGAGGTCAAGGCCGAGCTGGCGGCCGTAGCGCAGGCTAGCCATATGGAAAAAGTCCTTGGCCTGCATGAGCGTCGAGGCGAAAACCCCTTCGGTGGCCAATATGCTGACGCGCTGGATCGAGGCGAGATGGGTCATACGATTCTAATTATTGTGGGATTTCAGGGTAAATCAGCCGTGCGGCGGCTGGAGCGTCCTATTTTTCCAGGGCAAAGTCCAGTACGAACTCAGCGCGTCGCGTTGAACGGCGTGGGCGGTGCGGCGTCGAATCGCTGATGCAGAGGAGCGAAACATGAGCCAGATCAGTCACTATCCCGCTGCCCCGTTCGGCGACTGGGATGGCAGTCCTGCCGCGGCACGAGAGATGCAGCTGACGCTGGCCGCGCAGGTGCGGCTGCAGGACGATTTCCCAGCGCTGCGCCTGATCGCCGGGGTGGATGTCGGCTTCGAGGACGGCGGCACCATCACCCGGGCGGCAGCGGTGCTGCTGGATGCCGATACCCTGGAACTGGTGGGCAGCAGCCTGGCGCGAATCCCCACCAACATGCCGTACGTGCCCGGCCTGTTGTCGTTTCGCGAGCTGCCGGCCGTGCTGCAGGCGCTGGCGGAACTGCCGGCAATTCCCGACCTGATCTTCTCCGACGGCCACGGCATCGCCCACCCGCGGCGCCTGGGCATCGCTGCGCATCTGGGCGTGGTGACCGGCCTGCCCACCATTGGCGTGGCGAAGAAGCTGCTCACCGGCGAGCATGACGAACTTGACCTGCAGCGCGGTGCCCGGGTGGCGCTGCGCGACAAGAAGACCGGCGAGGTGATCGGCTGTGTGCTGCGTAGCAAGGACAAGGTGCGGCCGTTGATCATCTCGCCGGGCAACCGGGTCAGCATCGCCACGGCGCCGGAGCTGGTCATGCGCTACGTGACCCGCTACCGCCTGCCGGAACCGACGCGCCTGGCCGACCGGCTCGCCTCGCGGCGCGAGGAGAAGGCAGCCAGTCGGCGGCTGGCCGCGCTCAGGTAAGAGCGGAACACATCAGGCCATACTGGCGCCGGACGCTGCGCTTGCAGCGGGTGTCATGCAGGCGCTAGCCTGCTCGCCTGCCTTCAGCATGGGCCTTCCCACGATGCACCTGGATTCCGCCACCGGCTGGTGCCATGGCGTGCGCCACTGCCCCTCGCCGAACTTCAATCAGCGCCCGGCCGGCGAGATTTCCTTGCTGGTGATCCACAACATCAGCCTGCCGCCAGGCCAGTTCGGTACCGGCAGGGTCCAGCAGTTCTTTCAGAACTGCCTGCAGTGCGACGAGCATCCTTTCTTCGAAGAGATCGCCGGGCTGCAGGTCTCCGCACATTTTCTCATCGAGCGTGATGGCGCCATCACTCAGTTCGTCTCCTGTCTGGATCGGGCCTGGCATGCCGGTGTGTCTTGCTTCGACGGCCGCGAGGGCTGCAACGACTTTTCCATCGGTATCGAGCTGGAAGGCACCGACCACGAGCCGTTCAGCGAGGCGCAGTACCAGGCGCTGATCGAGCTTTGCCGGCTGCTGCAGTGTGCATATCCGGCGATCACGCCCGAGCGTGTATGCGGCCACAGCGACATCGCGCCGGGACGCAAGACCGATCCGGGGCCGGCCTTCGACTGGCTGCGCCTGCGGGCGGCCTCCATTACCTGCTGACGAAAGGAAGGGACGATGAGTTTTCTGGTGATCCTGCTCGTGCTGCTGGTGGACAAGTTCTCCGACTGGCGACCACGCCTGCAGCACGACGGCCCCTGGCTGACCAGGCTGCGTCAGGCCGAAGCCAATCCGCGCCTGCGGGATGCGCCCTGGCGGACGCTGCTGCTGTTGGTCGTGTTGCCGGTGGTGGTGCTCGGTCTGCTGCTGGAGGTCCTGGAGCCGCTGGCCTATGGCTGGCTGGCCCTGCCGGTGCACTTGCTGGTACTGCTCTACAGCCTCGGGCGCGGCCACGCCAAGGCCGAGCTCGGCGCCTTCCGTGATGCCTGGCGGCGCGGCGACGAAGAAGCCGCGGCACTGGCTGCCGAGCGCGATGCCGGCCTGCGCGAGAATGACCCGGCCAGCCTGATGCACGCGGTGCAGACGCGACTGTTGTGGAAGAGCTACGAAGGCTTCTTTGCCGTGATCTTCTGGTATCTGCTGCTCGGACCGATGGCGGCTCTGGCTTATCGGCTGCTGGCGTTGTGCGTCGAGCACGCCCAGCACGACGGGCTGCGCGAGCGCGCCGAGCAGTTGCGACATGCGTTCGACTGGCTGCCGGTGCGTCTGCTGCTGGGGAGCTTCGCCCTGGTCGGCAATTTCGTCGCAGTCAACCGCGCGCTGCTGCACGAACTGCTGAGCTGGGACGTGTCGGCTCGGCGCCTGCTGGCCGATGCCGGGCCCATTGCCGCCGACCTGCCTGCTGCGATCGACGGCGAGGCCGGCATCGCTCGCCTCGACGGCCTGGCGGCGTTGCTGGTACGCACCCGCGTGCTGTGGTACGCGGTGATCGCGGTGCTGACGCTGCTGGCCTAGCTTGTGTAAACCTGGCCCGCACAGCGGGCACAGGCCCCTCGCTTGGCGTTCACTGACGCAGTTCTGAATACGCCGCCATACGGCCGCTGTATGGCGCAAACCGGCTCGCAACGCTGCAGAGCTCAGGCTAGACGCTTCGCAGCTCGGGCGACCGCTGGTCGTTGGCGAGCCATCAGTTAGCCATTACCTTAAGTTACAAATTCCGCTACCGATATCCCGTATAACCCGGGCAGATGCCACTCTCTGACGAGCCCTGCTGCGCGCTGCAATTGCGTGCAAGCCCATACCAATAAGATTTGGGAGACGTCGTGTGAATAGCCTGTTGTATCCCGCGATCGCGTTCATGAACCGCCTGAGCTTCGGCATGAAGTTCAGTCTGGTCAGCGTCCTGTTCTTCGTTCCCATGCTGCTGAGCAACTACTACCTGGTGCGCGAGTCGTACCGGGCCTTCGTCGGCACGCGAACGGAGCTGCAGAGTCTGGAACTGCTCGGTTCGACCCTGCAGGTACGGCGCAGCATGGAGGACTGGAAGGACCTGGTGCGCATCGAGTCGATCATCGGCCAGACCGGCAACGTCGAGGCGCTGGGCACCCGCCTGAGCCGTATCGAGGCCGAGCTGTCGGCGCAATTGCAGGCCCTCGCCCCGGTCAGCGATGCGCCCGAGCAGGTGGCGGAATTCAATGCCCGGCGCGACGAGCTGGTGGCCGGCCTGCGGGCGGCTCAGGCCGAGCAGTCGCTGCAGTCCAAGGCGGCGATGGCCGAGACGCTGCTGGGTCAGTCGCAGGTGATGATCAAACTCGTGGCCGGGCAATCCGGGCTCAGCCAAGACCTCGAGCGCGAGGTTCGGCTGCTGGCCGAACTGCTGACGTCCGTCACGCCGGCCATCAGCGCCTCGCTCGGCCAGGGACGCGCGGTAGGCTCCTACACCTTTGGCCAGGGTTACCTGAACTCCGATGCCAGCAACACGCTGGACAACCTCGTGCTGGAGCTGGAGAAGCTGCAGGTGCAGTACGCCGCGCAGTTGCAGGACGCGCTGGCGGCCAGCGAGGCCGCGCGGCGGCGTCTGGATGCGCTGGCGAGCGCCAGCCGCGAGTCGCTGCAGGTGAGCAGCGACATCCTGCAGGACGAGGTGATCATGGCCGATGCGCTGGATCGTCCCTGGGAACAGTTCTACGAGCGCATCAGCGCGCAGATGGCCAAGACCTACGAGCTGAACGATGGCGTCCTCGACTTTCTTGCCGTGGAACTCGGCGAGCGGCTGGAGCAGAAGCGCCTGCTGATGACCCTGCTGCTTTCCGCGCTGGCCGTGGTGCTCTGCCTGGTGGCCTATCTCTATGCGGGGTTCTACGCCTCGACGCGGGCATCGCTGCGTAGCCTGGGGGAAATCATGGGCAAGGTTGCCGATGGCGATCTGACCGTGCGTTTCCAGGTCCGCAGCCGCGACGAGCTGGGCGAGCTGGGCCAGGTGTTCAACACCACCGTGGCGCAGGTTCGCGAATTGATCGAGCGGGTCGGCCAGACCGTCGCCGAGGTGGAGCGCCAGGCCGGACGGGTGGAGAGCGTTTCCGGCGAAAGCAACCACACGGTGTCCGAGCAACGCGGCCAGATCGAGCAGGTGGCCACTGCCATGAACGAGATGTCGGCCACCGCCCAGGCGGTCGCTACCAGCGCCGAAGCCGCGGTGGGCAGCGCCCAGAGCGTCAACGAAGAAACCGTCAACGGCCGTGCCCTGGTGGTCGCGCAGGTGGGCGGGATTCAGCGTCTAGCCAGCGAGATCGAGCAGTCGGTCACCGTGATCAACCAGCTCGCCGGTGACAGCCAGGCGATCAGCCAGGTGCTGGACGTGATCAAGACCATCGCCGAACAGACCAACCTGCTGGCCCTCAACGCGGCCATCGAGGCGGCCCGCGCCGGCGAGCAGGGACGCGGTTTCGCGGTCGTGGCCGACGAGGTGCGCGGACTGGCACAGCGCACGCATAAATCCACGGCGGAAATCGAGCAGATGATCGCGCGCCTGCAGAACGGCGTCGGCGCGGCGGTCAAGACCATGCATGCCAGCCATGCGCTGGCCGAAGACACCGTCGGCCAGTCGGCGCAGGTGGAGCAGGCGCTGGAGCACATTCTCGATGCGGTCGGCCTGATCGTCGATCAGAACCAGCAGATCGCCGCAGCCGCGGAGCAGCAGACGGCGGTGGCTCACGATATCGATCGCAACATCGTCGCCATCAACGAGGCCGGCCAGCGCACCGCCGAGGGCGCCGGCCACACCGAGCAGGCGAGTCGGGAGCTGACCCAGCTGGTCGGCCACCTGCAGCAGCTGATCGCCGCCTTCCGCGTCTGACGGGGCGGCTCAGCGCCAGCCGAACAGTTCGCAGCTGTTGCGATAGCTGGCCGCCGCCAGCGCGTGCGCGTCGATGCCCTTGAGGTCGGCCAGGCGTCGGCAGATTTCCGGCAGCAGCTCGGGGCTGTTGCGTTCGCCGGCATGGCCGGCGGGTGGAATGTCCGGCGCGTCGGTTTCCAGCACGATGGCCTCCAACGGCAGTTGCCGCAGTACTCGATGCATCCGCTGCGCCTGTGGCCAGGTGCCGGCGCCGCCGAGACCTAGCCTGAATCCGAGGCGCAGATACTCGCGCGCTTCCTCCCAGCTGCCGCTGAAGGCGTGGATGACGCCGCTACGCTCGAGCTTGTAACGCTTGAGCGTGGCGATCATCGGCGCATGGGCGCGGCGCACGTGCAGCAGTACCGGCAGGGAGAAATCGGCCGCCAGCGCCAGCTGCGCCTCGAGCAACCGTTGCTGGCGCTCGATGTCCGGGTTGTCGATGTAGTAATCCAGGCCGATCTCGCCGACGGCGCAGAGCTTAGGCTCGCCGCGCAGACGCTCCAGCCAGTCGCGCAGCTGCTGCACGTGGGCGTCCTGGTGCTCCTCGAGAAACACCGGATGCAGGCCCAGCGCCGCATGCACCGACGGTTCGTCACAGGCCAACTGCCAGACCCGCTGCCAGTTGGCGGCATGCACCCCGAGCACCACGATGCGTTCGACACCGGCGTTCCGGGCGCGGGCGATTACCTGCGCCCGGTCATCGTCGAACATCTCGAAGTCGAGGTGGGTATGAGTGTCGATCAGCTGCACGAGGGCTCCATGCGGTCTGCGAGGGCGGGTGGGCAATGCTACCGGGACTTCAGCGGCTTTCCTCTTCGATCTGGATATCGCTGACGCCCAGTTCGCTCAAGCGGCTGGCTTCGCTGGGGTGCACCGGGTTCTCCCAGGGTGCGTCGACCGCGGCACGCGGCTCGCGGACATGATGCAGCAGGATCTCCAGCTCGGCCTGTTCGAGACCGGGCATCTCGAACGAGCTGATCAGCAGCGAGGCGGGCTCGCCATTGATGCGGTAGTGGATGCGGTAACGCTTCAGTTCGGTCATGACGGCTTCCTGCGGTGGGCGGCACTGCAATATCCGACCGCTGAAATCCGCTCAGGCTCCCGACTCGCCTTGCCCTTCCCGATCGAGCAGCCTGGCCTTGCGCGCCAGGCCCCAGCGGTAGCCGGTCAGCGCGTTCTGGCTGCCGACCACGCGGTGGCAGGGTACCAGCAGGCCGATCGGGTTGCTGGCGCAGGCACGCGCCACCGCCCGCGCGTGGCTGCCGAGGGTTGCCGCCAGCTCGCCGTAGCGGCGTGTCTCGCCGGGGGGAATCTGCTGCAGCGCCTGCCAGACGCGCTGCTGAAAGGCTGTGCCGCGCAGGTCGAGCGGCAGCTGGGTGGCGCGCTGCGGTTCTTCCAGCTGGCTGACGATCGCCTGCAGCCAGTCGCCCAGCCCGGCCTGATCGCGGTGCAGGTCGGCGGCGGCGAAGCGCGAGCGCAGCTCCTGTTCCAGCGCGGCTTCGTCATCGCCGAACAGCAGGGCACAGATGCCCTTGTCGCTGGCCGCAAGCAGCAGCAGGCCGAGCGGGCAGGGCGCCAGGGCATAGCGCAGGGTTTCGCCGACGCCCTTGCGACGCCGTTGTGCCGGGGTCAGCGCCCGTGCCTCGGCATAGGGCGCACGGGTGCCGGAGTAACCGACGGCAAGGGCGGCATCCAGTACCGAACCGGCCTCGGGCAGTTGGGCATCGAGGCGTTCACGCCGGCGCGCGGTTGCCCAGGCATGGGGCGTCAGACCGGTGCGCGCCTTGAAGGCGCGGGCCAGATGCGTCGGCGACAGGCCGATACGTGCCGCCAGCTGGGGCAGTGTCATGGGCGCGGTGGCTTCGTCGAGCAGGCGACAGGCGGCGACGACCAGCGCGTCCAATTGCTCGCTCGGGCTCGGCCCCATCGGTGAGCAGCGTCGGCAGGGACGAAAGCCGGCGGCGTGGGCCGCTTCGCCATCGGCAAAAAAGGCCACCCGCTCGCGGGCGGGGCGGCGGGCCGGGCAGCTGGGCCGGCAGAAGATGCCGGTCGAGCGCACGGCGAAGACGAAACGCCCATCGAAGGCGGCATCGCGCTCGCACAGCGCCTGCCAGCAACGGTCTTCATCGAGCATGACGGTGCTCCAGGGAATGATGGCTCGATTGTCGGCGCTGAACGTGCTGTGCGCCAATCCAAAGCGCGCTTTCAAACTCGATGGCAGGCATGGAAGCCGGTTTGTGATTGCCGTAACCTGCAACACCGCCCCTGACCGAAGGACCTGCAAGCCGCTGATGAAAACGCCTAAACGACTCGAACCGCTGATCGAGGATGGCCTGATCGACGAGGTGCTGCGGCCGCTGATGAGCGGCAAGGAAGCAGCGGTGTATGTGGTGCGCTGCGGCGATGAGCTGCGTTGCGCCAAGGTCTACAAGGAAGCCAACAAGCGCAGTTTCCGCCAGGCCGTGAAATACCAGGAGGGGCGCAAGGTGCGCAGCAGTCGCGACGCGCGCGCCATGGCCAAGGGCTCCAAGCACGGGCGCAAGGAGAAGGAAGAGAACTGGCAGAACGCCGAGGTGGCGGCCCTGTTCCGCCTGGCGGACGCCGGCGTGCGGGTGCCCAAGCCCTACGACTTTCTCGATGGTGTGCTGCTGATGGAAATGATCGCCGGCGAGGATGGCGATGCCGCGCCGCGTCTCAATGATGTCGACCTGCATCCGGACGATGCCCGCGATTTCCACGCCTTCATGATCCATGAAGTGGTGAAGATGCTCTGCGCCGGGCTGGTGCACGGCGACCTGTCGGAGTTCAACGTGCTGCTCGACGAGCACGGCCCGGTCATCATCGACCTGCCGCAGGCGGTGGATGCGGCGGGCAACAACCATGCATTCGAGATGCTTGAGCGGGATGTCGGCAACATGTCGGCCTATTTCGGCCGCTTCGCCCCGGAGCTCAGGTTCACCCGCTATGCCAAGGAGATGTGGGCGCTCTATCAGCAGGGCAAGCTGACCCCTGAGACCGAGCTGACCGGCGAGTTCGCCGAGCCGGAGGATGCGGCGGATATCGATGCGGTGATGCGGGAGATCAAGGCGACGCTGGCCGAACAGGCGCGGCGGGAGGCCATGCGGGGCGCAGAAGACGGCGAGCCGGACGAGGCGCCCGAGCCGCCCTGGATGAAGGGGTGATGGTTTTGGCTACTCGGCCCGGCCGCTGCCGAGTAGCCCATGCGCCAGCCGGCTTGCATTGTCACCAACCGAGCCCTCAGGGCGCTGACTGATCCTCAGAGACCGCCGCACCATCCGCGGCGTTCCAGCCACCACCCAGTGCCACGTACAACGCCACCTGCGCGGTCGCCAGTGCGGTGCGGCCTTCCAGTGCCCGCTGGCGCGCCTGCAGTGCACCGCGCTGAGCATCCAGCACCTCGCTCAGGTTCGCCTCGCCCAGCTCGTAGCTGCGCTGCGCCAGCCGGTGCGCGCGCTCGCGGTGCTCGCGGGTGCGGCTGAGGGCGGCGTGCCGACGTTGCTGGCCGGCAATGCGCGTCAGGCCGCGTTCGACCTCCTCCAGCGCGCGGGCCAGGGCCTGCTCGAAGGCGATGTAGGCGGTCTCGCCCTCGGCATCGGCCAGTTCGATGGCGGCGCCACGGTTTGCATAGTCCAGCAGCGGCAGGCCGAAGGTGGCGCCGACCCGGGCGAAGTTCGAAGCGCTGGAAACGGCGTCGCCCAAGGCGAAGCCCGAGCGCCCCACGGCAGCCTGCACCGCCAGTTTCGGGAACAGGTCGCGGCGGGCGGCCAGTGCCTGCAGCTCGGCGGCGTCCAGCCGCGCCGCTTCGGCGATCAGGTCCGGGCGACGGCGCAACAGGTCGATGGGCTGACCGGCGGCGATGCGCGATTCGGCCAACGGCACCGCCGTACTGGCGGCGAGCTGGACGGCGCTACTGCCCGGCGGCTCGGCAAGCAGGGTATCCAGCGCCAGCTGCGCTTCGGCCAAGTGGATGTCCAGCTCGTCCAGGTCGGCCTCCAGCGATGCGCGTTCGGCGGATGTGGCCTCCACGTCCAGCCGGGTCACCTCGCCGGCATGAAACAGCAGCCCGGCGATGCGCTCCAGTTCGCGGGCCACCTCGATGCCTTCCACCAGCAGGGAGCGCTGTCCCTGCAGCGCGCGCAGTTGCAGATAGCCCTGCGCGGTGTTGGCGGCCACGGCCAGGCGCGCGGCCACCGTCTGCGCCTCGGCCGAGCGCAGTTGCTGGGCGGCGCTGTCGCGTCGGGCGCGGGTGGCGCCGAACAGGTCCAGTTCCCAGGTCGCCTGCAGCGCCAGTTCCCAGCTGTCGAAGGCGATCGGGTCGTCATCCGGGATGAACTCGGCCAGCGGGCTGCCGGGTTCGGCGTCCTGGTCGTTCTCGATCCACTGGCGGCTGGCCGAGCCCGGCAGGTCGAAGCTCGGCAGCAGGCCGGCGCGCGACTGGCGCAGCTGCGCACGGGCGCTGTCGACCCGCGCCATGGCCAGGCGTACATCGTGATTCTGCTGCATGGCGCGGTGGACCAGCGCGGTGAGCTGCGGGTCGTCGAACTGACGCCACCAGCTGGCCAGCGACTCGGCATCGGCCGGGTGGGCGCCGGCGGCGCTGAACCAGGTATCCGGCAATTGTGGCGCCGGATGCTGTGGTGCGCTGGAACAGGCGCTCAGGGCCAGGGCGAGCAGCAGCGGAGCGGCCAGGGCCTTGGCAGTCATGCGGTTTCCTCCGGGCGCACTTTCATCAGCAGCAGGTACAGACAGGGCACCGCGAGCAGGGTCAGCAGCGTGGCGAAGCCCAGGCCGCCCATGATGGTCACCGCCATGTTGGCGAAGAACGGGTCGAACAGCAGCGGCACCATGCCCAGCACTGTGGTACCAGCAGCCATCATCACCGGCCGCAGGCGTGACGCCGAGGCCTCTATGATGGCGGTCAGGCGTGGCACTTCGTCCTCGATCTGCCGGTCGATTTCGTCCACCAGCACCACGGCGTTCTTGATCAGCATGCCGGTCAGGCTGAGCAGGCCGAGTAGCGCCATGAAGCCGAAGGCCTGGCCGGTGAGCAGCAGGCCGAAACTCACGCCGCAGATGGCCATGGGCACCACCGCCCAGATCATCAGCGGCTGACGCACCCGGGCGAACAGCAGCACGGTGACCAGCACCATCGCCAGGTAGGGCACCGCCAGCGTGCTGGCCAGCGCCTGCTGGGCATCGGAGGACTGCTCGTAGTCGCCGCCCCACTTCAGGCTGTAGTTGACCGGCAGTTCGATGCCCTCGATCAGCGGACGGATGCGCTCGTGCGCCTCGTTGGTGTTCTCGCCGTCGCGCGGTTCGGCGCGGATGGAGATGGTGCGCTCGCGGTCGTAGCGCACGATGATGCCGTCCTCGCTGCTCGGTTCGATGCGGTCGGCGACCTGCGCCAGCGGCACGTAACCGTTGCCGGCCGGGCTCCAGATCAGCCGTTGCAGCAGGTTGTCGGCGTCGATGCGGTCATCCGGCGCAGCACGCAGCAGCACCGGGATCAGCTCGTCGCGCTCGCGCAGCAGACTGACGCGCTGGCCCTCGCTGCCGGCAGCCAGTGCGCGCGCCACCGCCTGGCGGGTCAGCCCGGCATCGGCGAGGCGATCCAGCGCCAGCTGCGGACGCAGCACCAGTACCGGCTGACGCCAGTCGTCGCGCACGTTGAGCACCTGCCCCTGCTCCTGCAAGCGCTTGCGCCCCTCGGCGGATATCTCGCGCAGCACCTCGATGTCCGGGCCGCTGATGCGCGCCTCCAGCTTGGCCTCGGCATTGGGGCCGAACATGAACTGGGCGGCGCTGACGTCCGCCGATGGATAGCGCTGCGGCAACTCCTGGTTGATCTGCCGGACCAGGCCGTCGATCCGCTCGGCATCCTCGGTGCGCACGAGAAAGTGCATCAGCGAGGCATTCGGCTGCTCCGGCATGTAGGTGAGCATGAAGCGCGAGGCCCCGGCGCCGATGAAGCTCGACACATCGCTCACGCCGTCCTGTTCGGCCAGGTACTGCTCGACCTCGCTGGCAGCGCGCGCGGTATCGCGGATATGCGTGCCCTGCGGCAGAAACAGGTTGACGTAGAACAGCGGCGTGCTCGACGGCGGGAAGAAGCTCTGCGGCAGGCGGGTGAAGATCACCGCGCTGATCACCGTCAGCACCAGCAGCGCGCCGATGGTCAGCTTCGGCCGGCGCAGCACGCCTGTTGCCAGCCGGCGATAGCGCGCGTACCAGGGGCCGTCGTATGCGGCATCGGCATCCTCGTCGGCGCCGGCGTTGCGCAGCAGGTAATGGCCGAACAGCGGTACCAGCAGCAGGGCCAGTAACCAGCTGAGCAGCAGCGATACGGCGATGACGAAGAACAGCGAGAAGAGGAACTCGCCGGTGGTGTCCTGGGACAGGCCGATGCCGGCGAAGGCCAGGATGCCGATGATGGTCGCTCCCAGCAGCGGCCACTGCGTCTGTTGCAGCGTCTGCTGCGACGCCTCGAGAATGCTCTTGCCCTGGCGCTGACGCACCAGCATGCCGTCGCAGACCACCACCGCGTTGTCCACCAGCATGCCCATGGCGATGATCAGCGCGCCGAGGGAAATCCGCTCCAGCTCGATGCCGACCAGCCACATCACCAGCAACGTGCCGAGCACGGTGAGAAACAGCACCGCGCCGATGATCACCCCGGCGTGCAGGCCCATGGCGATGCACAGCACGCCGACCACGATGGCCACCGAGAGAAACACGTTGAGGGCGAAGCTGTTCACCGACTCGTCGACGATGCGGTGCTGCTCGTACAGCGGGTGCAGCTCGGCGCCCAGCGGCATGCGGTGCTCGTTGGCCTGCAGCACTGCCTCGACGCTGTGCCCGACCTCGACGATGTTCGCCCCGGACACCCCGCTGATACCCAGCGTCAGCGCCGGCTGGCCGTTGTGGCGGATGATCTGCTGCGGCCGCTCGGCATAGTCGCGCGAAAGCTTGGCGATGGCGCCCAGCTCGACCCGCTGCGGGCCCTGGCCGACCGACAGCGCGCGCAGCTCCTCCAGGGAGTCGAACGCCCCGCTGGGGCGCAGGCGCACGAAGAAATCGCCGGCATTGACGCCGCCGGCCTCCACCGCGGCGTCGGTATCGCCCAGCGCTGCGGCGATCTCGTCGGGGGCGATGTTCATTGCCGCCAGCTGCGCCTGATCGACCTCCACCAGGATGCGTTCCTCCTGCACGCCGGCGATCTCCACCTTGCCGACGCCGTCGGCGGTGAGCAGCGCGCGGCGCAGGTCCTTGGCCGTTTCGTGCAGTTCCTTGAGCGTCAGACCGTCGCCGGTCAGGGCGTAGAAGATGCCGTAGACGTCGCCGAAATCGTCGTTGACCTGCGGCGGTTCGATCCCCGGCGGCAGGTCGCCCTGGGCATCGTTGATCTTGTTGCGCAGCTCGTCCCAGATCTGCGGCAGCGCATCGCCGTCGTAGCGGTCCTGTATCTCCACGCGAATCTCGGCGATGCCCGGCATCGAGCGCGAGCGGATCTCCTTGATCTGCGACATCTGCTGGATGGCGCTTTCCAGCGGCTCGGTCACCTGTTGCTCGACCTCCAGCGCCGTGGCGCCGGGGTACTGCACATTGACGATGGCCTGCTTGATGGTGAATTCCGGGTCTTCCAGGCGGCCGATCTCGAAGAAGGCGAGGGTGCCGCCGAGCAGGCAGATCAGTACCAGAATCCAGATGTTGACCGGCCGGGTGATGGCGTAGCGGGCGAAATCCATCGGCTCAGTTCCGCTCCTGCGCTTCGATCGGCTGGTCCTCGTGCAGCTTGCTGCCGCCAGCGACGATGATCGGCATCCGCGCCTGCAGGCCGTCACCGCGAATCAGTGCCTGATCGCCATCGATCTGCTCAAGTTGCACCGGCTGCCGCCGCGCGCGGCCATCGTCCGCCTGCCAGATGAAGTGCTGGCCGTCGCTGCCGGTCTGCAGCGCCGCCAGCGGCAGGCGGAAGGCGTCATGGGTTCTCTGCGGCTGCGGCGGACGTTCGATGCTGACGCGCATGGCCATGCCCGGCAGCAGGTTGTACTCCTCCGGCGGCTCGCCCTGCAGCACCAGGCGGTAGGTGCGCGCGCCTTCACGCGGCTGGGTGCTGTGCTCCTTGTAGCGCAGCGGCAGGCGCACATCGGCGATCACCAGCTCGCCTTCGGCCTGCAGACCGGGGCCGAGCGGAATGCTCAAGGCGGCAGTTTCCGGCAGGTCGACGCTGACTTCGATCTGGCGGTTGTCCTGCATCTCGAAGACCGGCGTGCCGACCGCGACCACCATGTCCGGCTCGGCCAGACGGCGCGCCACCACGCCGTCGAACGGTGCATTCAGCGTGCTTTGATCGAGATCGCGCTGGGCGCTGTCGCGCGCCACCCGCGCGGCCACGGTGTTGGCCTCCAGCGCCTCGATGGCGGCGGGGGCGAGAATGCCCTCGGCAAGCAGGGTGCGCTTGCGCGCCAGATCCGCCTCCAGCTGGCGCAGGCGCGCCTCGGCTTCGCGCAGCTGCAGGCGGTAGTCGGTGCGATCCAGCTCCGCCAGTGGCTGACCGCGCCTGACGCGGGTGCCCTCATCGATCAGGATGCGCTCGATACGCCCGGCCACCTCGAACGACAGCTGCGTGGTGGTCACGCTCTGCACCACGCCGGAGAAGCGCAGCGCCTCGGCTTTCGGCTCGGCCGCCTGCAATGGTTCGACCAGTGCCACCCTTGGCGGCTCGGGTGCCGGCTCGGCCTCCGAGGAGCAACCACCGAGCGGCGGCAGCGCACAGACGATGATCGTCAACCAGGCACGGGACACTGGGAATGCTCGCGTTGACGTCATCATGGCTCCTGTCTGATCGGCGTTGCGGGCGTGCTGGCACACGTTGGGCTCCAACAGTAGAGCCTCGTGTCGGCGCAGGAGTTCGGCTGCAAATTGTTGCCAAATGATGTGACCGGGCGGTCGATTTCTGCCGAGGCTCTGCCGTACTCAAGGTGCGCGACTGCTGCTCTGCAGCGCTTGACCGTGACGAACCTGGCGGGGATGCTTGCCCGCTGTCAACGGCGCATCAGTCATGGGGAATACGCAATGCAAGGCCAGGCACCGGTAATCGACTATCTCAAGGAGCTGCTGCGCGGCGAACTGGCGGCCCGCGACCAGTATTTCCTGCATTCGCGGATGTACGCCGACTGGGGCTTATCCCGCCTCTACGAGCGCATCAACCATGAAATGGAAGAGGAAACGCAGCATGCCGACGCGCTGCTCAAGCGCATCCTGTTCCTCGAAGGCACGCCGGACATGACGCCGGAGCCGATCAATCCGGGCAAGACCGTGCCGGACATGCTGCGCAACGATCTGGCGCTGGAGTACCGGGTGCGTGCGGCACTGGCGCAGGGCATCGCCCTGGCCGAGCAGCATGGCGACTACCAGACCCGCGACATTCTGGCCCTGCAGCTGCACGACACCGAGGAAGACCACGCCTACTGGCTGGAGCAGCAGCTCGGCCTGATCGACCGCATCGGTCTGCAGAACTACCTGCAATCCCAGGCCAGCTGATCGCTGCACCGCGAGGCAGGGCCTGCCTCGCGGTGCCTCTTCTCAGAGCCGGAAGCGGCTCACCATCATCTGCAACTGACCACCCAGACGCGCCAGTTCGGTGCTCGAGGCGGCCGTCTCTTCGCTGGCGGCGGCGGTCTGCTCCGATACATCGCGCACGTTCACCACGCTACGGCTGATCTCCTCGGCCACCGCGCTCTGTTCCTCGGCGGCCGCGGCGATCTGCTGGTTCATCGCCTGGATGTTCGACACGGTGCGGGTGATGCTGCCGAGCGAAGCGCCGGCGCGGCGTGCCAGCTCGACGCCGCTGTCGGTCAGGTCGCGGCTGGTGTGCATGATCGAGGCGACCTGCTGGGTGCCGTTCTGCAGCGCGGCGACCAGCCCTTCGATTTCCTCGGTGGACTTCTGCGTGCGCTGCGCCAGCCCGCGCACCTCATCGGCGACCACGGCGAATCCGCGGCCGGCCTCGCCGGCGCGGGCGGCTTCGATGGCGGCGTTGAGCGCCAGCAGGTTGGTCTGCTCGGCCACGGCGCGGATCACTGTCATCACGCTGCCGATCTTGTCGCTCTCACTCTGCAGCGCGCTCATCGCCTCGGTGGAGCGCACCACGGCATCGGCCATGCGTTCGATCTGGTTGACCACCTCCAGCACCACGCGGTCGCCTTCACGGGCTTCACTATCCGCTTCGGTGGCGGCCAGGGCGGCCTGCTCGGCGTTGCGCGCGACTTCCTGGACGGTGGCCGACATCTCGTGCATGGCGGTGGCAACCTGGTCGGTCTCTTCCTTCTGACTATTCACGCCGGCGCTGGTTTGTTTGGTGACGGCGGACAGCTCTTCGGCAGCTGCGCTGATCTGGCTGACGCCATCGCGAATGCCACCAATCAACTCACGCAAGGTCGAGCCCATTTGCTGAATGCCGCGCTGCAGCACGCCCAGTTCGTCGCGACGATGAACCTGCGCGGTGGCGCTGAGATCACCGGAAGCAATGCGCTCAACATCGGCCATGGTGGCACGAAGCGGTAGCACGATCTGGCGGGTGATCAGCCAGGCGGCCAGCGCTCCGAGTACCAGTGCCAGCAGGGTGCTGACGATCAGGCGCGTGCGGGCGGCGGCGCTCTCCACATCGAGCTGATCGAGCTGGAACTGATAGAGCGAGTCGCTGATACGGACGATCTCCTTCTGCTGGTCCGTCATCTCCTGGCGTGCCTTGGCGATGGCGACGGTGGCCGCCTCCAGCGATTCGATGGCGCTGCGATACTCGCCGAGCACGGCACGGATCTGCTGCAGCGTCGCCGCGTGGTCGGCGTCGAGCGCGGCAGCGTGACGATCCAGCGTGGCCTGGGCGGCATCCAGTTGCGCGTAGACGGCCTTGGCTGCCTCGGCACCCGGAGCCGCCATATAGACCCGCAGCAGGTATTGGGCGCGCTGCACGTCATCCTCGATCCGGGTGATGGCCTGGAATTGCGCGAAGCGCCCTTCATCGTATTCCGACAACCGCAGCACCTGGCCGGTGACGCCAGCGTTCAGCTCTGCCAGACGCGCGGCGGCACCGTCGATGGTGGTGCGCGCGGCGTTGGCCTGGGCGTAGCCCTTGCGCATGTCGTTCAGCGAGTTCTGGTACTGGGCGTTGTAGCCGGCCTGTTCCTTGAGCTGGGCGACGTTGATCGGGTTCTTGAAGGTGTCCAGCAGCTTGGTCTGCTGGGCGAGGTAGATGCCGAGGTTCTTGTCCAGCCGCTCGGTGGACTCGGCGTCGCCGTTGGCCAGCATGAACTGCAGGCGGGCAATGCGCAGGTCGGTGAGGGTCTTGTTCAGCTGCGAGATCTCGGTCATCCAGGCGCTGCGCTGGATCACGCTGCCCAGGCTGCCCCAGCCGTTCCAGGCGAGGATGAAGGTGAGGGCCAGGACGACGCCGAAGCCCAGTGCGAGCTTCCTGCTGACCCCGATATTTGCAAACCAGTTATTCATGGCAGTCCAAATCAAGATGAATTGTCGATGCGAGCGGGTACGCAGGGCGGCCGCTTCTGTCTTCGGCCTCACTGTCGGCCTGGCGCATGCGAACTTGAATGTCAGCCGAGGGACGGTTGCCCGCTTGCCTGCGCGGCAGCGAGCGATCGGCGGGCGTGTGAACGCCCGCGCGAGGATCAGGCCCCGCCCGCTCGTGCTGATATGCCTGTCCGGGAGGGTGCGGGACGCGTGCTGCAGCAGCCGCTTTCGATGCCCTGCAGGATCGGGCAGTCCGGCCGATCATCACCCTGGCAGTGGTCGACCAGCTCCTGCAGCGTGTCGCGCAGGCCGACCAGCTCGGCAATCTTGCGGTTCAGCTCGTCGATATGCGCGCCGGCCAGGGCTTTCACGTCGGCGCTGGCGCGCTGGCGGTCCTGCCACAGCGCCAGCAGCTTGCCGACCTCCTCGAGGGAGAAGCCCAGATCACGAGCGCGGCGGATGAAGGCCAGCTGGTGCAGGTCGCGCTCGTTGTAGTGGCGGTAGCCATTGGCGCCACGCCCGGCGGGCGTGAGCAGACCGATGGATTCGTAGTAGCGGATCATCTTCGCCGTAAGGCCGCTGTGCTTGGCTGCCTGACCGATGTTCATGGCGTGCTCCCGATCATTCTTCCGGTTTCCAGGAGCGCAGCAGCAGGGCGTTGCTCACCACGCTGACGCTCGACAGGGCCATTGCCGCACCGGCCACCACCGGGCTGAGGAAGCCGAAGGCGGCGAGCGGAATGCCCACCAGGTTGTAGATGAAGGCCCAGAACAGGTTCTGCTGGATCTTGCGGTAGGTGCGCCGGGCGATCTCCAGCGCTGCCGGCACCAGGCGCGGATCACCGCGCATCAGCGTGATGCCGGCGGCGTGCATGGCCACGTCGGTGCCGCCGCCCATGGCGATGCCGACATCCGCTGCGGCCAGGGCTGGCGCATCGTTGATGCCATCGCCAACCATCGCCACCACGGCGCCGCCTTTCTTCAGCTCCGCCACGGTGGCGGCCTTGTCTGCCGGCAGCACCTCGGCGTGCACGTCGTCGATATGCAGCGCTTCGGCCACCACCCGCGCGCTGCCACGGTTGTCGCCGGTGATCAGGTGGCTGCGGATATGCCGGGCATCGAGTGCGGCGATCGCCGCCGCAGCTCCCTCCTTGAGGCTGTCGCCGAAGGCGAACAGGCCGAGCACGCGCGGTTGCGGTGCGCTCTCCACCAGCCAGGAGAGCGTGCGGCCTTCGGCTTCCCAACGCTGGGCGGTATCCAGCAGCTCGCCCGGTTGCAGGCCGAATTCGTCCAGCATGCGCCGATTGCCCAGCGCCAGCTGCCGACCGTCCAGCGTCCCGGCGATGCCGCGGCCGCTCAGGGCCTGGCTCTTCTGCACATCCGGCACTGCGACGCCATCGGCTTCGCAGCGCTCCAGCACGGCACGTGCCAGCGGGTGTTCACTGCCACGTTGCAGAGCGCCGGCCAGGCGCAACAGGCTCGCCTCGTCACCTTCCAGCGCGTGCAGGTGGATGATCTGCGGCTTGCCGGAGGTCAGCGTGCCGGTCTTGTCGAAGGCCACCGCATTCACCGCATGGGCGACTTCCAGGGCCTCGGCGTCCTTGATCAGGATGCCGTGGCGCGCCGCCACGCCGGTGCCGGCCATGATCGCCGCCGGCGTCGCCAGGCCGAGTGCGCAGGGGCAGGCGATCACCAGCACCGCCACCGCGTTGATCAGCGCGACCTCGGCCGGCGCGCCAGTGAGCAGCCAGCCGATCAGGGTGAACACGGCGATCACCAGCACCGCCGGGACGAACACCTGACTGACCCTGTCCACCAGCTTCTGGATCGGCGCCTTGGCCGCCTGCGCGTCTTCCACCAGGCGGATGATCCGCGCCAGCACAGTCTCGCCACCGAGCGCGGTGGTGCGCACCAGCAGCCGACCCTCGCCGTTGATCGCGCCGCCGGTGATGCGGTCGCCCGGCGCCTTGTTCACCGGCAGGCTCTCGCCGCTGATCAGCGCTTCGTCGGCCTGGCTCTCGCCCTCGACCACTTCGCCGTCCACCGGGAAACGCTCGCCAGGCTTGACCAGCACCAGGTCGTCCAGGCGCAGCGCGGCGATGGCGACGTCTTCCTCGCGGCCGTCGATCACCCGTGTCGCGCGGTCCGGACGCAAGGCTTCCAGTGCCCGGATCGCCGCGCTGGTCTGGCGCTTGGCGCGGCTTTCGAGGTATTTGCCCAGCAGCACCAGGGCGATGACCACCGCCGAGGCCTCGAAATACAGGTGCGGCATCTGCCCGGCCGGCGTCGCCCACCATTGATAGAGGCTCAGGCCGTAACCGGCGCTGGTGCCGATGGCGACCAGCAGGTCCATGTTGCCGGCACCGGCGCGCACCGCCTTCCAGCCGGCGACGTAGAAGCGCGCACCGAGGACGAACTGCACCGGCGTGGCGAGCAGGAACTGGATCCACGCCGGCAGCATCCAGTGCTGCCCGAACAGCTCGCCGAACATCGGCAGCACCAGCGGTGCGGCCAGCAGCAGGCCGGCGATCACTGCCCAGCGTTCGCGCTGCAGGCGTCGTTCGGCATCGGCCGCCGGGCGGCGCTCGCTGCTCGCCGTGGCGTGATAACCGGCTGCCTCGACGGCCTGGATCAGCGCGGCCGGGTCCGGCGGGCCGAGTACTTCGACGTGGGCGCGCTCGCTGGCCAGATTCACCGCCGCGCTGCGCACCCCGGGCACCTTGAGCAGGGCACGCTCGACGCGGCCAACGCAGCTGGCGCAGGTCATGCCGTCGATGGCCAGCTCCAGGCTCTGCACCGGCACGCCATAGCCGGCCTTCTGCACGGCTTCGATCAGGGTCGCGACGTCCGCCTCGCTGCTTTCGACGCGCACCTGCTCGTTGGCCAGGTTGACGCTGGCGCTGGCCACGCCCGGCACCTTGAGCAGGGCGCGTTCGACGCGGCCGGCGCAGCTGGCGCAGGTCATACCGCTGACCGGCAGCGTATGGGTGGCGCTGGACATGGCTGTGTCTCCTTGGATGGCGATGCGCTCAGGATCGACCTTAACCCTATGGCAAGGTCAACACCATGATCTGCGACAGCCAGGGCCTTGACCTTGCCAGGGTGGCAAGCTCGAGAATCGATCCATCCAACGATCGAGGAGAACGACGATGCCTGTATTCAACGTGAGCGGAATGACCTGCAGCCACTGCGAGCGCGCGGTCACCCAGGCCATCAAGGCGCTGGACGCGCAGGCCCAGGTGAAGGTGGATCTGGCGAGCGGGACGGTCGAGGTGCAGAGTAGCGCCAGCGAGCAGGCGATTCGCCAGGCGATCAGCGAGGAGGGCTATCAGGTGGCGTGATCATGCCGGCACTCAGGCACCGAGCTGGTCGGGGTCGTCCGGCCAGTCGCGGACCAGGCCGCGGAACAGCGGGTCGATCAGCGCCTTGGTGTCGACCAGCGGCGCGAACAGCCCGGTGTCGCGGGTCCAGTCGGTGAACAGCCCGACCACCAGGGCATGCAGCGACAATGCCGCCAGGCGCGGCGAGACGCCGGGCCGCAGGCAGGCCGAGGCGTTGCGCAGCAGGTTCTCGCACAGATCGATGAACTGGTTGATGAAGGCGTGATGTCGCTCTTCGGCCTCGCGCAGCTCGTCGGTGAATTCGCACTTGTGCAGCAGGATGGTGAAGATCCGGCGCTTCTGCTCGTTGCTGGCCAGGGTGCTGATGGCCTCGACCGTCAGGTTGCGCAGGGCGATCAGGGCCTGCAGCGGCTGCTGCTGATTGCAGCTGCACAGACGCTCGGTCATCTGCTCAGGCGGCAGGCGGATCTGATTGAGCATCTCGTGGAACAGGTGCGCCTTGTTCTGGAAGTGCCAGTACACGGCGCCGCGCGTCACGCCAGCGTCGCGCGCGATCTGATCGAGACTGGTGTGGGCTACTCCCTTGTCCAGAAACAGCCGCTCGGCGGAGGCGAGGATGGCGATGCGGGTCTTCTCGGCTTCTTCTTTGGTTCGGCGCATGGGCAGGTTCGGCGGTAGCGGCTGCTTCAGGCATCCAGCAGCGGTGGAGGCGACCAGTGTAACGAGGCATCTCGTCGCGATGCATGTTTACAATCGGCGGTGTATGTAACAGCATCTTGCACGCCGGTGCAATTGCCCCACCGAGGCCGCGGTCCAAGCATTGGCCTCGGCACGTCCCTTTTCCTGCTTTGCGAGCCTCTGATGTCTTTGCGGATTCTGCTCATCCTGGGCGCGCTCAGCGCGTTCGGTCCCCTGGCCATCGACATGTACCTGCCTGCATTTCCGCTGATCGCGCAGGCCTTTGGTACCAGTGTCGATCACGTCCAGCTGTCGTTGGCGGCATATTTCATCGGTCTGGCCATCGGTCAGCTGGTCTACGGTCCGCTGGCCGATCGCTACGGGCGGCGGGGGCCGCTGCTGGTGGGCGTGACCCTGTTTACCCTGGCATCACTGGCCAGCGCCTTCGCACCGTCGATGGACTGGCTGATCGGCGTGCGCTTCGTGCAGGCGCTGGGTGGCTGCGCCGGCATGGTGGTGGCGCGGGCCGTGGTGCGCGACCTCTGCGATCCGATGACCAGCGCCAAGGTGTTCTCACAGCTGATGCTGGTCATGGGCCTGGCGCCGATCCTCGCGCCGGTGGCCGGCGGTGCGTTGCTGGCGACGTTCGGTTGGCCGTCGATCTTCATCCTGCTGACGTTGTTCAGCGCGCTGTGCCTGGTGGCGGTGGCGCTCTGGCTGCCGGAAACCTACCCGCCGGGCTTGCCGCGCCAGCCGATGGCCGGGGCCCTGAGTCAGTACTTGCGGTTGTTCCGCGATCGTTTCTTCATGGGCCACGTGCTCACCGGCGCGCTGTGCATGGCGGGGATGTTCGCCTACATCACCGGCTCGCCGTTCGTCTTCATCGAGCTGTACGGCGTCAAGCCCGAGCATTTCGGCTGGCTGTTCGGTATCAATGCGGCGGGCTTCATCCTGATGGCGCAGGTGAACGTGCGGCTGGTGCGCTGGCGCGGGCCGGAATTCTGGGTGCGGCGCTGGGTGTGGTTCTTCTTCGCCAGTGCGCTGGCATTGCTGGCAGTGGCGGCGGCGCAGCCCGAATCGCTCTGGCCCTTGCTGATCCCGCTGTTCTGTTGTGTGTCCTGCCTGGGCTGCCTGCTGCCCAATGCCACCGCCTGCGCCATGGCCGATCAGCGCGCCAATGCCGGCAGCGCCTCGGCTCTGCTCGGCAGCCTGCAGTTCACCATCGCGGCCATTGCCGCTTCCGCGGTGGGGGCGCTGCACAACGGCACCGCGGTGCCGCTGGCGGCGATCATGAGTCTGTGCGGGCTGCTGGCGACATTGGTCGCCTATGGCACCGCCCGCGCCAGCACGGAGTGAGGTCAGGCGCTCAGCGGCAGCCGATGGGGCGCCTGCAGGCGCCGCTGCAGGGTCTCGGCGAAGGCCCTGGCCTCGGCTTCGCTGCGAAAGGTGATGCGCTGGCGATCCAGGCAGACCTGCCAGGCGCTGTCGGGGTGGGGCGTCATGGGGCGGACGAGAATGTGCATGGCGATCTCCTCACGTGTCGAACGCCGCACAGTCTAGGCGCAGCCATGGCCCGTGCGGCGAGCCATGGTGTCGCAGGTCGGCCTTGCGCCGACGAATGGCTCAGTATGCCAGGCGGGCGTCCAGGCTGTTCTGCGCCAGGCGGCGGGCCTGGGCTTCGGTCATGCCCAGGCTTTCGTGCAGCGCGACGAAATTCTCCGTGACATAGCCGCCAAAATAGGCCGGATCGTCCGAATTCACCGTGACCTTCACGCCCTGCTCCAGCAGGTCGAGGATGTTGTGCTGACGCATGTCGGCAAACACCTTGAGCTTGGTGTTGGACAGCGGGCAGACCGTCAGTGGAATCTGCTCCTCGATCAGCCGGGCGATCAGCTTCGGATCTTCCGCGGCACGTACACCATGGTCGATCCGGCTGACCTTGAGCAGGTCGAGTGCCTGCCAGATGTACTCGGGCGGACCTTCCTCGCCGGCATGGGCAACGGTCAGCAAGCCTTCGCCACGCGCCTTGTCGAACACGCGCTGGAACTTGCTCGGCGGATGGCCGACTTCGGAGCTGTCCAGGCCGACGGCGAAGAAGGCGTTGCGATAGGGCAATGCCTGTTCCAGGGTCTTGAAGGCTTCCTCTTCCGGCAGGTGGCGCAGGAAACTGAGGATCAGCCCGCTGCTGATGCCCAGCAGCTCGCGGCCATCGGCCAGCGCGGCGCTGATGCCGTTGAGCGCGGCCTCGAACGGTACGCCGCGGTCGGTGTGGGTCTGCGGATCGAAGAAGGGCTCGGTGTGCACCACGTTCTGCTCTTCGCACTTCTGCAGGTAGGCCCAGGTCAGGTCATAGAAGTCCTGCTCGGTACGCAGCACGTCGGCGCCAGCGTAGTAGAGATCGAGGAACTCCTGCAGGTTGCCGAAGTTGTAGGCGCTGCGCAGTGCTTCGACGTCATTCCAGGGCAGGGCGATCTTGTTGCGCTCGGCCAGACGGAACATCAGTTCCGGCTCCAGCGAGCCCTCCAGGTGCAGGTGGAGTTCGGCCTTGGGCAGGTTGTTGAGCCAGTCGTGCATCGCGAATTCTCGTCTTTCGGGTGTGCGGGCATTCTATCGGTGGGTTGGAGCAACTGATATGCCAGCCGACCAGTTTGTCCCGTCTAGCACTCCCGAATGACACCCGAATGACCGGTTCATTGCCATTTGCGCGTTTTGGCGATTAATTGACCAGCGGTCTGCAGCCCAGTTCTGACGGGCGTTGGCGAGGTTGTTCCCAATGTTATCCACAAAGTTCTCCACTCAATTCGGGCATAACCTCAAGCTGGCAGAACGCAATTGATGGCAATACGTCATTCGCGGACCGGTCAGTCAAAAAACGCAGTAATTCAAGCGCTTAACGCACCTCATTGGGGCGTTTAAAGCACGCTGATCAAAAAATGTGCAGTTTTCTCAAGCGCCCGCGGCAAGCGCTTCGCAGACGGCCATACAATTGTTATCCACAATTACGTCCACAGTATTTGTGGGCGACGACGCGTCTAGTTCATGGCTTCTAGCTGGCTGCGCCCGCGGGTGATATCAGTAAGCAATCTATCCAGCGGCTGCAGCTGAGCGGCGGGAAGGGCAATCTCCAGCGTCGCACCTTCGGCATCGAAATGTTCGGCCTCCAGCAGCGCCTCGAATTCCGCCAGGCGTGCCTTGAACAGCGCCAGCTCGGCGAAGCGACAATGGCAGTGGCAGCGCGAGCGCGATACCAGCTCGCTGCGTTCGCCGGCCTGCAGGCACTTCGCCGTGGTGCCGCCATAGGCACGGGCCAGGCCGCCAGTGCCGAGCTTGATGCCGCCGAACCAGCGAATGACTACCACCGCGACCCGGTCGAAATCCTGCCCTTCGATGGCGGTGAGCATCGGCCGACCCGCCGTACCGCCGGGCTCGCCGTCGTCGCTGAAACGGTACTGGTTGCCGATCTTCCACGCCCAGCAGCTGTGGGTCGCCGTGGGATCGCTGACCGCCTGGACGAACGCCTGCGCTTCTTCCGGGCTTTGCACCGGTACGGCCTTGGCCAGGAAGCGGCTTTTGCTGATGACTTCCAGCAATTCGCAGGGAGCGGACAGGGTGAAAGGCATGGCAATTACGGCGTCGGTGATGGTTTGCGGGGCGTCATTGTAGCGGCGCCACCGCGGCTGCGCTCTGTGCCATCACGCAAGAGCATCCGGCGAACGGATTGAACTTCGCCGGACCGTCCAACCCCTACCTAGTAAGTGGCGGTTCGTGCGAATGGCCTAAAGGCCCGCCGTACCGCATTTCGCTGGCATATCAGATGGAGGACATTCCATGCTCAATTCCAGTTACCAGGCATGCATCCAGGCCTGTTCCAATTGCGCCCTAGTCTGCGAGACCTGTGCGGCATCCTGCTTGCGCGAGGACGACGTGAAGATGATGGCGCGCTGCATCGAGCTCGATCGTGACTGTGCCGACATGTGTGCGATCGCTGCAGTGCTGATGACCCGCGACAGCCCCTATGCCAGGGCCTTCTGCAAACTCTGCGCGCAGGTCTGCCGTGATTGCGCCGCGGAGTGCGGCCAGCATAAGCACGATCATTGTCAGGCCTGCGCCGAAGCCTGCCGCAAGTGTGCTGACGAGTGCGAAAAGATGGCCGCGTGATCGGATCTTGTCGATCCGAAGGGCCGCAGTTGCGGCCCTTTTGCTTTAGCCCAGCCAGTCCAGCGTCAGGATCAGGCGGCGCTCGGAGCTGGTCGCCTGCGGCGAGCGGTGAATGATTCCGGCGCCTTCGTTACCTAGCCATTTCTCTCCCTTGAACAACGCCACGTCGCCAGCGCCGAGCTGCTGGATGGCCGCCGGGTCGGTCGGCTCGGCGGCCGGATCACCCAGACGCCGACGCGGCATACCGCCCTCATGAAGCCATTCGCTACCTGCGCCGGCGTAGGTGGTGATCAGTCGCAGGGGGACATGATCGACGTGAAAGCGCGGGCACATTGGCTTGTCCAGCATGCGCAGACGCAAGCCAATGCGCCGCGCATCGACCAGGCAGCTGAACGCCCGCACCAGCCAGGCCACGTCGGCGACGAAACCGGCATGGCCGGCAAGGTCCCGATAGGCCGCCGCCAGGGTTGGCAGCTGCAGCTCACCGTCGCCGGCCGGTTCGAGCGCCAACGATTCCGCCAGTGGTTCGCCCAGGGCCAGGAGAGTTTCGGCGAACTCGGCTATGTGCAGCGGCAGCTGGCGCTGCCATACGGCGAGGTTGACGCCATCGTTCAGCGTTTCGCCGAGTATCGCGGGAGAATCGCCCAGCAGCTGGCGTGGCTGTGGGCGAATGATCTGCTGCGCCAGCATCAGGCGACCTGCTCGTGCCAGGGGCCGAACGGGTCCGGCAGGCGCAGCCAGCCGGTGACGCCCACGGCCCACTCGCTGTCGTTCAGCAGGCAGGCGTCGAGTTCGCGGCGCAGCTGGTCGAAGTTGATGTTCTGCCCGATGAAGACCAGCTCCTGGCGGCAGTCGCCGAACTCACCGCGGGACTTGCCGAGGATTGCCGTGCGGCTTTCGCTGTCGCTCGGCCAGGCCGATTCAGGGGTGAAGTGCCACCAGCGGCCGGCATAGTCGTAGCGCATCAGCCCACCGGCCTGGGACCAGCTGCCTGCTTCCTCTGGCCGGGTGGCCAGCCAGAAGAAGCCTTTGGAGCGCAGCAGGCGGCCGTTGCTCCACTCGCGGTTGAGGAAGTTGTAGAAGCGTTGTGGGTGGAACGGCCGGCGCGCCAGATAGGCGGTGGAGGCGATGCCGTATTCCTCGGTTTCCGGCACATGCTCACCGCGCATTTCCTTGAGCCAGCCCGGCGCTTGGGCGGCGCGTTCGAAGTCGAAACGGCCGGTGTCGAGGATTCGGTCGAGCGGCACCTGACCCATGCTCATCGGCAGAATCTCGGCATGGGTATTGAGCCGACCGAGAATGGCGGTCAGCTCTTCACGTTCGGCGGCGGAAATCAGGTCGATCTTGCTGATCAGGATGACGTCGGCGAACTCCACCTGCTCGATCAGCAACTCGGTGACCGAGCGCTCGTCGTCCTCGCCAAGGGTTTCGCCGCGGTTGGCTAGGCTTTCTGCCTCTTGGAAGTCACGCAGGAAATTAACCCCGTCGACTACCGTGACCATGGTGTCCAGGCGAGCCAGATCGGCCAGGCTCTGACCCTGTTCATCGCGGAAAGTGAAGGTCTCGGCCACCGGCAGCGGTTCGGAAATCCCGGTGGACTCGATCAACAGGTAGTCGAAACGGCCTTCGTGGGCGAGCTTGCCGACTTCCTCAAGCAGGTCTTCGCGCAGGGTGCAGCAGATGCAGCCGTTGCTCATCTCCACCAGCTTTTCTTCGGCACGATTGAGGCTGACGCCGCGCTGCACCTCGTTGCCGTCGATGTTGATCTCGCTCATGTCGTTGACGATCACCGCGACGCGGCGGCCTTCGCGATTCTTCAGGATGTGGTTGAGCAGGGTGCTCTTGCCGGCACCGAGGAAGCCGGAAAGGACGGTAACGGGGAGGCGGTTCATGGCGGTCTCTCAGGCGGATCGTTGGTGTTTTTCGCGCTGTTCCTGGCGTTGTTTCGCCTCGATGGACAGCGTCGTGGTGGGGCGTAGCAACAGGCGCTGCAGACCGATGGGTTCGCCAGTCTCGGCGCACCAGCCGTATTCGCCGCGGGCGATGCTGTCGAGTGCATCGTCGATCTTGTCCAGCAGCTTCTTCTCACGTTCAAGCACACGCAGCTGCCACTGGCGCTGTTCTTCGGCGCTGCCGATGTCGGCTGGATCGCTGCTGGGTTCAACTTCGCGCAAGGCGTCGAATTCCTCGGCGATGCGGCTCTGCAATTCTTGGCGCTGTTGCAGTAGCAAGTCGCGGAAGAAGGCCTGTTGTTCGGCGTTCATGTACGCCTCGGCGGGTTGGGCGAGTAGTTCGGCTTCGGTCATGAGCGGGTGCCCGGCAAGGTTGATTGATTAGTTATAACATAACGTTTATGGCTGATACGAGTGCATATCGGGTAGTGCCAGGCATTGCGCAACAGATGGGTAGGCTTGGATTGGGTTACGAGGATGTTTGCGATAGCGGTCTTGTCGCCGGCTTGGGGCGAGTTGGCGCGCTCTGGTGGGCTGAAGCCCACCCTACGAGGGATGCGACGTGGAGCGCAGGCACAGAAGGCTTCGAGGTTTTGTAGGGTGGGCTTCAGCCCACCGCATTCTGCACCGTGGATGCGCCCAAGCCCGCCCGATGGGAGAGCATTCGTTTGCTCAGCTGCTTGAAAGCCCGTGGTAGTTGCGGCCGAAGTACACCAGCGCATCGCTGCTGTCGCGGCGGTACACGGCGAGCACCTCGCAGTAGAGGATGTCGTGGGTGCCGACGCTGGCGCTGTGGCTGATGCGGCAGTCGAACGACACTGTGGCGCCGTCGAGCAGCGGCGAACCGGTCACGCCGGTGCTCCATTGCGCTGCGGCGAAGCGCTCGGCCATGGGCGTCTTGCCGCCGAACAGGTTGGACAGGTCCCGCTGCGCACCGGCCAGGGTGTTCACGCACAGCTGCCCGTTGGCGGTGACGATGGGATGTGCCGATGCGCTGCGGTTCAGGCACACCAGCAGCGTCGGCGGTTCGTCGGTGACGCTGCACACCGCGGTGGCGGTGAAGCCGGCACGGCCGCTGGGGCCGTCGGTGGTAATGATGTTGACCGCCGCGGCCAGGCGCGCCATGGCATCACGATAATCCTCACGAATCACTGGAGCGCTGAATTGACTGGTGGTTTCGCATTGAGCCAGTTGCATGGTCGGTTCTCCATCAGGCGAGGACGCAGGCGCGGTCGAAGGGCAGGCGTGGCAGGCGGTCGCGCAGCTTGCTGGCATCGCCGTAGCCGAGGTTGATCAGCAGATTGGATTTCCAGCTCGTGCCGGCGAAGAAGGCCGCATCCAGTGCCTTGCCGTCGAAGCCGGACATCGGTCCGCAATCGAGCCCCAAAGCTCGGGCAGCGAGGATCAGATAACCGGCCTGCAGCGAGCTGTTGCGCAGTGCGTTCTCGGTGATCAGTGCCGGCTGCCCGGCGTACCAGCTGCGCGCGTCGGCGTGCGGGAACAGCTCGGGCAGGGTTTCCGGGAAGTCCTCGTCATAGGCGACGACCACCGTCACCGGCGCGGCCAGGGTCTTGTCCAGGTTGCCCTTGGACAGGCAGGGCGCGAGCTTCTGCTTGCCCTCGGCGCTGCGCACGAAGACGAAGCGCGCCGGGCAGCTGTTGACCGCGGTCGGACCGAGGCGGACGTGTTCGTAGAGCTGTTCGAGCAGGGCATCCGGTACCGCTTTGTCCAACCAGGCGCTGTGGGTGCGGGCCTCGCTGAACAGCGTCGCGAGGGCATTCGAGTCGATGGGGGCGTGCATGTTCGGGTCCTCAGGCTGCTGCGACCTGGCCGCATTGCTCGGCAAGATGGTCCAGCAGGATCTGGTTGAAGGGTTCGCTGTCGCTGACGCTGGACGCGTGGCCACCGTAGTTCAGCAGCGCCAGCTGTGCGTTGGGCATGTTGTCGGCCAGGTGCTGCGAGCGTTGCCAGGGCACCAGCATGTCGTCGCGGTTGGCGATCAGCAGGGTCGGGGTGGTGATGCGCGGCAGCTCGGCCTCGATATCGAAGGCCAGCAGTGCCTCGATGCGCCGCACCAGATTCATCGTCGGTGGGAAATGCGCCAGTGCATGGGCATCGTCGCGTGCCAGGCGCTCGCTGTTGGCCGCGATCCAGTCGGCCGGGTAGAGGAACAGCGACTGCGCCTGCACATAGGCTGCCGGGCCGCTGTCGTGCAACAGCTTCAGGCGTACTGCGAAACAGCGCGCACTGTGCGGGTTGGGGCTGCTCCAGGCATTGATCGGCACCAGGCTCTGCAACAGCTGCGGCCGCAGCAGGGCGATCTGCAAGCCGACCAGCCCGCCGAGTGCATGGCCGATGAAATGGCAGCGGCGGATGCCCAGGGTGTCCAGCAGCTCCAGTAATTCCACTGCCATGGATTCGATGGAGTAGCCCGCCGGCAGGTTCGCCGGGCTCTTGTTGGTCCCCAGCTGATCGTAGACCAGCACCCGGTAGTCCTGCGTCAGTGCCGGCAGCTGCGGCAACCAGAAGGCAGCGGCGCCGCCGAGGCCGGAACTGAGCACCAGGGTCGGTGCATCCGGCTCCATGCGACCATGAAGTTCGTAGTGCATGTCACTCCCTCCGCGAGGTCGACCAGCGGGCCGCCGGCGTGCCGGCTGACCCGCTCTGGTAGGCGCTATTGGCCGACGTGGGCGATGCTGGCGATCTCGATCAGCGCATCGGGCTTTACCAGCCCGCATTGAATGCAGTAGCGCGCGGGCTTCTCGCCGGGGAAGTACTCGGCGTACACCTCGTTGACCTTGGCGTAGTTGGCCCAGTCGGTGAGCATGATCATGTTGAAGGTGACGTCGTGCATGCTGCCGCCGGCAGCCTCGACGACGCCCTTGATGGTTTCCAGCACATGGCGGGTCTGGGCGGCGGCGTCGCCGACGTGGACCACGTTGTTGTCCTTGTCGAACGGCAGGGTGCCGGAGACGTAGACCACGCCATCGGCCATGGAGCCGGGCACGTAGGGGGCGAGCGGTTTGCCGGTGCCGGCGGGGATGATGGATTGCTTGGGCATGTCGTTGATTCCTTGCAAGGCATTCAGGCGAACCCGGCGGGCGCCTCTGCGGGCGCCGCGGTCGGGCACTTGGGGTAATCAGCTGGCGACCGCCACCTCTGGCGCGGCCGCGAAGCTCTGGCAGAAGGCGTCGACGCTGGAGACCCAGCCGAAGAACGTTTCGATGTTGTACAGCGCCGCCTGCTGGGCGAATTCCGGCCCGGCCTGGTGGGTGGCATCGGCCAGCACCACACCGAAATATTCCAGGTGGAAGCCGTCGCGCAGCGTCGATTCCACGCACACGTTGGTGGCGATCCCGGTGAACACCAGGTTGCGGATGCCACGGGCGCGCAGGGTGCTGTCCAGCTGTGAATTGAAGAAACCGCTGTAGCGCGGCTTGGGCACCAGGATGTCGCCGGGCTGCGGTGCCAGTTCGTCCACCAGCGCGTAATCCCAACCGCCCTTGGCCAACAGTGTGCCGGCCAGTTCCGGGCGCTTGCGCATGGTCTTCAGCGCGTTGGACTTGTGCCAGTTCGGCGAGCCCGGCCCGCCCGCCTCGACGTACCCGTTGTCCCAGCCGTTCTGCAAAAAGATCACCTGCATGCCCGCGGCGCGGGCCGCGTTCAGCGCCTGGCGGATCTTCGCGATCACCGGCTGGGTCGCCGAAACATCGAAACCTGCCAGGTCGAGATAGCCGCCGCGGCTGGCATAGGCGTTCTGCATATCCACCACGATTAGCGCGGTTTCGCTCGCCTTCATCGCCAGCGGCTCTGGTCGTGCCGGCAGTTGCACAGGTTCGTCCGTTGCGCTCAGGCCGTAGCCGGAGATCTGTTCGACGGCGTTCATCAGGCCGATTCCTTCAGCGCGGTGACGTGCCGGCGGCTCTGCATCAGCGGCTGGATCTTCTGGCCGAAGGCTTCGACGCCCTCGAGAAAGTCATCGAAGGTCAGCATCACGCCCTGCATGCCCGGCACCGTGGCGATTTCGTCGAGCATCCGCGCTACGTTGGCGTAGGAGCCCACCAGCGTGCCCATGTTGATGTTCACCGCCGAGGTCGGGTCGGCCATCTGCCGGATGTTGCTGTCCGCACCCTTGTCGGCGGCACCCTGCTCGCCGAGCCAGGCGATGGCTTCCTCGTCGGCGCCGGCCTTGTAGTGCTCCCACTTGGCCCGGGCGGCTTCGTCGGTCTCGTCGGCGATCACCATGAACAGCACGCAGGAGGTGACATTTCGGCCGGTCTTGGCGCAGGCCGTCTGCAGCCGTTCGGCGGCCGGTGCGAAGGCGGTGGGGGTGTTCACGCCCTTGCCGAAGCAGAAGTTGTAGTCGGCGTACTGCGCCGAGAAGGCCATGCCGGCATCGGACGAGCCGGCGCAGATGATCTTCATGTCCGCCTGGGGTTTCGGGCTGACGCGGCAGTCCTCCATCTGAAAGTGCTCGCCCTTGAAATCGCTGCGGCCGGTGGCCCAGAGGTCGCGCAGCACCTGGGCGTACTCGCCGAGATACTGATAACGGGTGCCGAAGAATTCATCCCCCGGCCACAGGCCCATCTGGCTGTACTCCGGCTTTTGCCAGCCGGTGACGAGGTTCACGCCGAAGCGGCCGCCGGAGATCGAGTCGATGGTCGAGGCCATGCGCGCGACGATGGCCGGCGGCAGAGTGAGCGTTGCGGCAGTCGCGAACAGCTGGATCTTGCTGGTGACCGCGGCCAGGCCCGCCATCAGCGTGAAGGATTCCAGGTTGTGCTCCCAGAACTCGGTCTTACCACCGAAGCCGCGCAGCTTGATCATCGACAGCGCGAAGTCGAATCCGTAGCCCTCGGCCTTCTGCACGATGGCTTTGTTCAGTTCGAAGGTCGGCATGTACTGCGGCGCATTCTCGGAGATGAGCCAGCCGTTGTTGCCGATCGGAATGAAAACACCAACATCCATGGGTAGCACCTCTGTACGCAATGGCTAGAAAGCGCTGCCCGAACGTGACGGGCAGGGTCGCAGGGGCTTTAGCAGGATGTAGGCCAGAAACGGATTCGGCTGTTTAATCAACAAGATGGCGATTTTTTCCGATGCGTTGTGGACCATTTGGTCCGAATCGGAGCACCTGGTTTGTGCGCGACGCACGAACCCGGTGCAAGCGCCCGTACGGGTGATGAGCACGCATTGCCGCTCGTCCCGGCCGCCGTCGCCGCGCTACAGTAGCGGCTCGTTTGAGCCCAGCCGGTAATCCCGTGACCGATCAGCCCTCCGTACCACCACGCAAGCGTCTCACCGCCAGCAAGACTCCCCGTCCGAAAGGCGCCGTCCGCGAGCCGAGCGTCAGCGCGCAGAACCGGCGCCTGCGCATGATCGAAGGCAAGCGCACGAGCATCCTCCAGGCCGCGCTGGAGCTGTTCTCCCGCTTCGGTCTGCACGGCACCAGCCTCGATCAGGTGGCCACGCAGGCCGACGTTTCCAAGACCAACCTGCTGTACTACTTCGGCAGCAAGGAAGAGCTGTACGTGAACGTCCTGCGTCAGCTGCTGGAGGTCTGGTTGCAGCCGCTGCAGGCGTTCTCCGTCGAACAGGACCCGGTCGAGGCGATCCGCGACTACCTGCGGGTCAAGCTCGAACTCTCCCGTGACCATCCCGCCGAATCGCGGCTGTTCTGCATGGAGATCATGCAGGGCGCACCGCAGCTGCTGGGTGAGCTGCAGCAGCCGCTGCACGACCTGGTGGAAAACAAGGTCGCAGTGATCCAGGCATGGATCGACGCCGGCAAGCTCGCGCCCGTCGCGCCGCATCACCTGATCTTCTCGCTGTGGGCGACCACCCAGCACTACGCCGATTTTCGCGTGCAGGTCGAGGCGGTGGCGGGCAGGACGCTGGATGATCCGGCGTTCTTCGAGGAGACGCTCAGGAGTCTGCAGGCGCTGATCCTGGACGGCGTCAGGCCGCGCTGAGCAGCCGCAGCGCCTACCTGGCGCCTTGCGTGCACGGCCGATGGCGTCTGTACTGGCTTGCTAGCGGCGCCGGCCGGGTTGGTCGGCGCGCCAGTGGAGCGACCCGATGAATCCGAGATTTCTGCCCGGCCGAAACATGGCAATGAAGGTGCCCACCCACGAGTACACGAGCACCGTCGCCTTCTACCGTGAAACCCTGGGGCTGAGGGAGCTGACACCGACCGACGCGGATGGCGAGCAGACGCCGCGCTTCGAATTCGGCGACAAGGTGCTCTGGCTCGATCGCGTGGCGGGCATCAGCCAGGCAGAGATCTGGCTGGAGGTGGTGACAGACGATCTGGACGCTGCATCGGCCCTTCTGCAACAGCGCCATTGCGCCCGTCGCGATGAAATCGAACCCCTGCCTGACGGCTTCCGCGCGTTCTGGATATCGAGCCCGGCGAATATCATCCACCTGATTTCCGAGCAGAAACTGTCCTGAACGCGCCTCCGGCGGCGCAGCGTTACGCCGCCTGCCTTTGCCGATAGCCCTGCGCAACCTGCAGCAGTACCACCAGCGTCACGATGGGCAGCAGCCCGATGTTCACCGCCGCCCAGCCCGCCTGGGCGATCAGCGCGCCGGAGGCGAACGACATGGCTGCGGCGACGCTGCCGTTGCTCAGCTCCATCAGGCCCTGTGCCCGGGCGCGTTCGCTCGCGGCGTGGCCCTGGCCCAGCTGAGTGGTGCCGGCGACGAGCATGAGGTTCCAGCCGATGCCGAGCAGGCAGCTGCTGAGCAGGAAGTGCCAGTGGCTGACGCCGAGCAGGGCGACCACCGCGCTGACGATCAGCAGTCCTCCGCCAAGGCAGGCGACCAGCCGGCAGCCGAAGCGATCCACCAGCGGCCCGGCGACGAACGCCGGGAGGAACATGCCGAGCATGTGCCACTGGATGACCTGGCCGCTGTCGTGCAGATCCAGACCTTCGCCATGCATCGCCAGGGGCGTGGCGTTCATCACCAGGATCATCAGGCCGTGTCCAGCAGCGGTGGTCAGCACCGCGGCGCGAATGGTCGGCCGTGCGAGCAGCGCCTGCCAGCTGACCGCTGCCGTATCGGCCGGGGTCGCCGGCTTTCCCGAGGTCGCCGGCAGCCCGGCCAAGACCATGAACCCCAGTGCCGCCAGACTGGCGATCAACAGATAGGTGCCGGCGAAGGGCACGTCAGCGAGATCGCGCGCCATATGGCCGAGGGTGGGCGCGATCAGCGCCGCCAGCACACCACCGCCGATCACGCAGGCCGTGGCGCGACCCTTGAAGGCATCGCTCACCGCTTCCAGCGCGGCGAAGCGGTAATACATCGCCGAGGCCTGATAGGCGCCAATGGGCAGAGCGCCGACACAGAGCAGGGTGAAGCTGTCGAGCCAGAGCGACAGCGCGCTGATCAGCCCGCCCAGTACGCCGGCCAACGCACCGATGAGAAAGCCGGCGCGGCGACCGCGGCGTTGCATCAGGCCCGCCAGTGGTTGCAGGGCGAGCAGGCCGCCGAGCATCAGCAGGGCCAGCGGCAGGGTGGCGAGACCGGCCGCTGGCGCCAGGCGCAGGCCGACGATGGCGGTGAAGATGATCCCGGTCATCGAACAGGACCAGAACAGCGCCTGGGCGATGAACAGGCGCAGGACCTGGGGATTGCTGAGCAAAAGATGCATGAGCGGCTCCTTTAGGGTGGCGAGCGGGCACAGTGCTGCCTGGCCAGATGCCGAGCGGGCTGGGAACGGTGAATGAGGTCGGTTGGTCAGCCGAAGCGCTGGTAAAAGTCCCGCGGGCTGACCGACAGGTGCTTCTGGAAGCTGCGCCGGAGGTTTTCCGGATGGCCGAAGCCGGTCAGCCGCGCCACCGTCGCGATCGAGGCCTGGGCGTCGAGCAGCAGATTGCGCGCGGCTTCCAGGCGCACCCGTTCGATGTACTGGCCCGGGCCCATGCCGGTTTCCTGGCTGAACAGGCGGCAGAGGGTGCGTGGGGTCATATGCGCCTGGGCGGCCAGCGCCTCGATGGACAGGTCGTCGCCCAGATGCCCTGGAATCCATTCCAGCAGCGCGGCGAGGCGCGCCACGTTGCCGCTCGGCGCCGCCAGCATCGGGCTGAACTGAGTCTGCCCGCCGGGCCGGCGCAGGAACATCACCAGCCGCTGGGCGACTGCCAGCGCCAGTGCGCGGCCGAGATCGGCTTCCACCAGGGCCAGCGCCAGGTCGATGCCGGCGGTGACGCCCGCGGAGCTGAACAGGTGCGACGCCTGTGGATCGGTCGGGTCGTAGGTGTGCAACCGGTCGCCCTGCACCTCGATGGATGCGTACTCGCCCAGCGCCGCGAGGTCCGCCCAGTGCGTGGTCGCCTTGCGCCCGTCGAACAGCCCGGCCTCGGCCAGGATCAGCGCGCCGGAACAGACCGAGCCGAGGCGCCGCACGCTGGGTTCGGCGGCCCGCAGCCAGGCGAGCAGCGCTTGGTCGCGCCACTGCGCATCCACGCCGACGCCACCGGGGATCAGCAGGGTGTCCAGCGTGGCGGGATCGCAGTCGGCCCAGCTGGCATCCGCCACCAGCTTCAGCCCGGCCGAGGTGACGACCGGGCCGGCCGTGGTGCCCAGCAGCACCAGCTCGTAATGACGAGGCAGCCCCTGGCGCTGTCGCTCGACGTTGGCCGAGGCGAACACCTGCATCGGGCCGGTGACGTCCAGGCTCATCACATCCGGGTAGATCAGGCAGGCGACGGTGCGGGTGGCGTCCATGGTGCAGCTCTCGGAGTGGATGGCTGCAGTCTGCTGCCGAGACGCCGCTGTCGCAATGACAAGGTTCCCGCGAATCTTGCCAGCATCGCGCCATGCGAACCTGCGGTCATGCGCGATCAGCAACGCGAAAGTCGACTTTTGTGGATGGCGGCCTGCGCTTCAGGCGCCGCTGCGCTTGATCCGCAAGCGATACTGCCCCGGCGTCATGCCGACCACGGTCTTGAAGTCGTGGATGAAGTGCGCCTGGTCGCTGTAGCCGCAGGCCAGGGCGGTGTCCAGCAGTGCCTCTCCGGCGCGCAGTTCCCTGCGCACCAGGGCCACGCGCTGGATGCGGCTGAACTGTTTGGGTGTCAGCCCCACCTGATGGCGGAACAGGCGTTCCAGCTGGCGCTGGCCGAGCGGTACGCTCTGCAGCAGATCGGCCAGCCGCGCCCGGCCTTCGCTGGCCGCGATCCGGTTGAGCAGCTGCTGCACCGGGTTGCGGCGTGCCTGGATCTCCTCGAGCCGGCGGAGCAATTCGCGTTCGACTACGGCCTGCTGCGCGTCCCGCTCCAGCTCGGCCAGCCGATCGACCAGATGCGCCAGGCCCAGCCGGGGCCAGTCGGCCTCCTGAAACCCGTGAAGCTCATCGAGGCCGATGCCGAATACCGCAGCGCCCATGCCGGGGCGAAAACGCACCCCCATCAGCTTGACCTGCCCGGCCAGCTGCAGGCGGGTGCTGGCCAGCTGCGGGCCCGCGATGAGCGCCCGCGGCCCGCGTGGCGTGCCATCGAAACTCAGCGGATCGGCGAAGTTGAAGATCACGCCACTGCCGCCGTCCGGGTGCAGCAGCTGTTCGTCGTAGACCTGCGAACCGTCACCTTCCATCCACCAGAAACGCTGCACGTACGCCGCCAACGCCGGGGTCGGCGGGCGGGCAACGAAGCCCTGCAGGCAGGGCAGACGTTCGTGCAGGGACTGGGTCATGGCGAGGGCCGTAGGAGGATGTCGAAAATCTACAATAGCGCAGCGCGGCGGCTGCGTAGCCTGGGTTGCACATTCAAACCGAGGAGTGACCACCATGCGCATGAATTACCAGGCCGCCGCCCCCGACGTGATGACGGCAATGATCGGGCTGGAAACCTACCTGGCACGGCAGAGCCGCCGCGAGAATGGCGTCGACAAGCCGCTGATGGAGCTGGTCAAGATCCGCGTCTCGCAGATCAACGGGTGCGCCTATTGCCTCGACATGCACACCAAGGACGCCCGTGCCCTGGGCGAAACCGAGCAGCGCATCTATGCCCTGAGTGCCTGGCGCGAAACCCCGTTCTTCAGCGACCGCGAGCGTGCCGCGCTGGCCTGGGCCGAGGCCAACACCCTGTTGCCCCAGGGCGTGTCGCAGCAGCTGTTCGAGGAGGTGCGCGAGCAGTTTTCCGAAGCCCAGCTCGCCAACCTGACGCTGGCCATCGCCACCATCAACGCCTGGAACCGCTTCGGCGTCTCCTTCGCGCCGGTGCCGGGCAGTTACCAGCCGGACTGATGCATGGCGTGCCGCCTGGTCTGCTGGCCGGGCGGCTCCGGTTCAGGGCTGCAGTTCCTGGTTGCCCATGGCACAGAAGCTCTGAGCCTGCCGCGCCGCCGGCAGCGCGCGCAGCTGGGTCATGCACTGCGCCTGGCTGGGCGTACGCACCACCCTGAGCTCGGCGTTGTCGTTCACGCCAATCAGGTACGGCTTGTTGTAGCGCGGGCCGTCGTGCCAGCTGCTGAAGCGCTGCTCGCTGTAGCCGCATTGGTAGCGGATATGGCCGGAGAATCCCTTGAAGCGGTCGCGGCGGAAGATGTGCCGGTACAGGAGCCAGTCACGCTTGCTCTGCCCGTCGCGCACGGCGTCGAGGCAGCCCTGCAGCTCGGTGATCTGCGGCTCGTGAAGGAAGATGCTCTGCGCCAGGCTGGAGCCGTCCAGCTGCACCGTGGCCACCAGATAGACCTGTCGCTCGGCCGCCTGTGCCGATAGCGCCAGGGACAACCCCAGCGCCAACATCCCTGTTCTGCTCAATCCGCATGCTCCTGATGACCGCGATTTCTTCGAGGCGGCACCCTAGCCGAGGACGGCCCGAGGAAACAAGGTGATCTCGCTTCCAGCTCCGCCAGGATGGGCCGGCTGCCGAACTAGCGCGATGCCTTTTCGTACAGCTCCAGCGGCAGGCCGTCCGGATCGGCAAAGAAGGTAAAGCGGCGGCCCGTGTACTCGTCGACCCGGATCGGCTCCACGGCCACGCCCTTCGCCTCCAGTTCAGCCTTGCAGGCGGCTACGTCGTCCACCGCAAACGCCAGATGCCGCAACCCCTGCGCTTCCGGCCGCGAAGGACGCGGCGGCGCATCGGGAAAGGAGAACAGCTCGATCTGCCCGCCGTCCGGCAACGCCAGGTCGAGCTTGTAGGACTGCCGTGATTCCCGGTAATGCTCGGCGAGCACTGCTAGGCCGAGGGTCTCGCTGTAGAAGCGCTTCGACACGGCATAGTCGGAGCAGATGATCGCGGCATGGTGGATGGAGTGGAGCATGTAGAGGCCTGCTGTGGCGATTAGATCAACACGGATTGCGCCGCGGGTGCTATGAACATGACGACGCAGGGCCTAGGGTACCGCGTCGAATTCAGCTTTCAGGCTTGGTGTTTGGTTAGGCCTCGCCAGCAGCCCTGCGCTCCTCAACGAGCTCACGTATGGAGGGCGGCATCGGGCGACACCCACAAGCTTCTGCATGGGCAATGTGCCAATCAATGCGCTGCTGGACAGTTGCGTTCCTTGGCATGGGGTTCATCTCATGCCACGCCTTATTTATTTTGCCCACCGTACGCCTCCACAGCAGCAATGAAGCTGGCAATAACAACCGAGCCGGCGGCAGGCAAGCCAATAAGAACAGCACTCAATACTTCCTGTCTCGACGCACCATGCGACTTTGCTGAAAGCACATGAAATGGAATGCCAGAGGTATTCCCGGTCGCTCCCAGCACGGCGATGTACGCTAGTTCCTTGGTCTTCTTGTCCAGAGCGCTAGCAGTATCAAGAGCTGTTGCTGCTTGCATCCAAGCCTTGGCATGGGCCGGAGCCTCTTGCATGAATAATGCGAATTCTTTTGACACGCTCGTAAGGGTTCCTATGGACCTAACGTTTGGTTAAGGGGCGGGCTTTAGCCCGTCCCAGTGAGCGAAGCGAACGGTTTGAACCAGGTGTTAGAGGTCAATCGACGGACCACCAGATTTCCAAGCTGTAGAGGCTATTATTGAGACGCTGAACCATCTCAAGTTGCACCGTCATACCGTAGTTCTCGTCTTCAACCACCAGAGATGCTGAGTCGAATTGAAGGTCGTGGTGAAGGCGTTCAACCAAAGACCTAGCGATTTCCTGAGCATCTTGAGATGGCGTTTCTTTGGTGTATTGACCAAGCGAGCCTTGGAAGAAACGACCTAGATCTTG